>Ga0160420_100111_pt1 | contig 48416 bp, 67 predicted proteins | sample CelAP2metagpilot_FD_108197 | JGI IMG/M metagenome (GOLD analysis project Ga0160420, IMG submission 108197) | Phycosphere-associated microbial communities from algal ponds in Kailua-Kona, Hawaii, USA - Cellana AP2-5-5 metagenome pilot | ecosystem: Engineered > Artificial ecosystem > Aquaculture >...
AAGAGATAAAAATACTTCAACGTCTCCCCTAAAAAGAAGCTCTCCATTTTATCAATCCGCGCCGAGTCCAGCGCCTCGACATTCCGCAAACCCGAGTAACCTCCCGTCTCAATCTTGGCATGCTTCTCAAACGCCACAAAGATCTGCCACGCCCACTCCTGGTATACCCTGTCCTCCGTCACTCGGTAAAGGTAAAATAAACTTTCCACCGTCTCGGGTCTCAGAATATTGTGGGCGTCTGCTGGTTTTACATACATATCTGAGGACCCAGACGAGGACCGCCGAGCAGTATTGGACGCATCCACCCTGAAATGCGCAATCTCAGGCGAAAGTCCCGTGGCTGTCTGGTTATAGAACTCAAAACAAGTGACCATCAACTCTTTTGCCATCTCCATGTGTCCTCGTGTCCCCTCGGGGTCCAGGCCATGGTACACGCCCAGGGCTAACGTTCCAGGTAAATAACAGACTAAATGGTCCATTTTGGGACTAAATTTAACGCCATTCCCCAACTCGGCTATGAAGGCCTTGCCCTCAGATTCAGAATGTCGGTATAATTCAGCCTTGATTCCCTCCACAGCCTCAAGGAAGCGTTGCTTGTAAAAGTCCTCCTTTTTTCCCGTTAACAGCCATTGCTTCAATAGATACTCATAGTAAGAATCGCCACGAGCCCCCAGAGTAATAGTGGCCTCTTGGTTGAAATTTCCCGTCTTGGCATCGATAAACATGGGCAACAACGCCTGCCGGTGCCCTTCTGTGGGGAGCTCCGCCCTGGCAGCGTCCACCGCACGCATCGAATGCTCGGCGAGGCGGTAGAGCGATTCGTCCTTGGAGGCATAAGCCAGGTATTTGAATTCTAATTGGATAGAAGTCGCCTCGGAGATGGAGCTTTCGGAGGCTGAAGCGGGGGCGAAGGCGTGTTTGGTGGCGAGGATGGCGTCAGACCAGGGGACACCAGAAGGGGAGTTCATGGCGGAACGAAGGTTCGCGCCGAGAGCTTGGGCTTTGATGAGAAAGACCTCGTCGTTTGAATAGTGGTAGGCGGACAGAAGGCCACCCATAACGCGGATGGTGGTTTCAAAGACATTGACATGCACGTTTTGATCGACGTTAAGCTCGCTCACAACCCAGTCCCTGGCACCCTGGAACTCGTCTTTTTCGCCCACCAACCACAACAAGTCCAACGAGTCTACCAACGTCAAGCCTAGCCCGAACCAATTCAACCCCTCCTTCGACACCGGTGCTAGTTCGTCCATCCCCCATGCCCACTGTTTGTACCCATCCCATGCATGCATTATCGCCTCCTTGACCGCCACTTCCCTCTCAGCATCCAATGCCTCCTGCTCCTCTTCCGTCCGCGCCAGCATGGCCAATATTGCTTGGGCTTCAGCCAAGGCCAGGGATGCATGGGTTGGCAGGCTAGGATCCCGTGGCACTGGATGGAAGACGGAGCCTAATGTGTCCTCATGCGTTTCAGGGACTTGGTTGTCAGCGGTCTCTTGGGCAGCGGCTGCAGGTCCTTTCCCACCTTTCTTTTGCCGGTGCTTGCTCGAGGCCATCTTTTCTTTGGCTTCTCTTGCTTGTACGTCCAGTCCCTCCATACCCTTCATCCGCGGCATCAGTCGTTCGGCCAACGAGGCAATATGCTCGTTACCCACCTCTTTCTCCTCCTCTTCATGTTCACCTTTGTCCTCATCCCACTCGTCCTCCCCCTCACCCCACCCATCCTCTTCTTCTTCTTCTTCTTCTTCTTCTTCTTCTTCTTCCTCCTCCTCCTCCTCCTCCTCCTCCTCCTCTTTCTCTTCAATCCATCGTTCCAAAGCATCGTCTTCTTTTCCACTTTCCACATCCTCTTTTTCAGCCGCCGTCTCAGCTATTGTTGCCTCCAGCCGATTGCGGCGAGACTTTTTGGCCGCCGCTGCCGCCCACCGCGGCATCTTGCTATCACCCTTCTTGACATTTTTCTGGCCCTCTCCCTCATCTATTTGCAACTCTCGCTCGGTGAGGATAGATTCCATAGGTTTGTTTGGACCGGGAGGGTTTTTAATGTCGCTGAGAAGCTGGGTGGAGCTCCCGTTTTGCGAGGGCGGATGGAGTAAACCTATGACCATAGAGCCACCACAGAGCCCCAGCAGCATCAAGACCAGGCGGCCACGGAGAAACATGAAGGTCTTAAAATTCCAACGTTTGTGTTTAGAGGCGTCGGCAGGTGGGTCTTGGGTAGGGACGCGGCGGCGAGCATAGTATACGCCGCCTGTCTCCGGATCGGGAGAGCGGACCCAGTCCATCGTCCTGGCTAGCTACTCCCTCACTCTCTATTTACAACGTCAGTGTTTCGAACACGGATGCGATGGAGGGGGTACGGCGGCCTGACGGTGCGTATTCACAGTGCTACCACCAGGTGCATGTGCTGGGCGGAGAGACCGAGATGTGCGATGAACGTCTTGACTTGTTGGCCCCTTGTTGGGGCAGACAACAACAGGCGACTTATGCCTGCCTGTGCTATGTTCTGTGATAGTGGTGAGGGTGTCAGGTGCATGGGTGAACGCATTAGGTTGTACGGCGATTTCCCTGCGTGTTTGGGGGGCTTGCTTGCTTTCAAGTTGTCCGTTATGAAAGGCAACTGAGTTCTGAGAAGGATCGTTCAAAAAGAATTTTGCTTGTCAACGCTTTGCATTGACGTCCCATCAAGTATTCTCGTTCACAATTGTTCGAGCATAAGATCGGGAGAGTGAGGAGTCAAATAGCAATCATGTTTCTCCATTGATTGTTGTCATTGCTGTTTTTACTTCTTTTCCGCTCCCCTCTTCCCTCGCTCTTCCCGCCTCTCTCCCTCCCTTTCCATCTACCCCATTGCCCCTTCGCCCTCCATTTCAAAACATCCTCTCTTCTACATGAACACCCTTCTTTCCTTGTGTGATGCCACCCACCACACGCACGCATGCTGACCAAAATCACTCTCTCATCGATCACGCACATCCGCTTTCCTTTCTTTTTCGGAAACATGTACGAAGAAACCAACATGACGTGCACCGGTGGAGCCAGGGGCGGTGAAGTTAAGAAAGGATATGGCACCCTTCCATATAATGTCATCAGCATCAACACAAACTAGCCAGCTTGGTTTTTGCGACCCCTGTGTTTTCACCAACACACAGTACTTCCTCCTCCCGTCTCGCCTCTCTCCCTCCCTTTCCATCTACCCCATTGCCCCTTCGCCCTCCATTTCAAAACAGGCCACCAAAAACAAAGACAGTCCACTTAGCTACTAAACGTGGCATGACCTGTCACCAACGCATGGTGCACCAGGCCGCCGATCGCAATCATTGCCAACCGGCCGTTCTTCAGCTCAGCAAGTGCATACCTCTCGCGCTTCGCAGGGTCCTTGCCAAATCCGAGCGGATCGAACCCAAAGTTGCCGGGCTCGCGCTTGCCGTCCTCAAACATGTCGACTTGAGTCAGCTTACCCTTGTGCATATTAAACTCAAGAAAACCGCAGAACAGGAAGATTTGCAGAAGCGGCTGGGGTCCGACTTGGAAGAACGCCTTGACGCCGTTGGGCTCCGAGTAGAGGTCACCAGGGAGGCGGATAAACTCTTGGACGATAAAGCCCAGGAAGGCGAGCATGGCCACTCGGCCTGGGGTGAAGAGTTTCATAGGAGAGAGAGGGGTGGTGTGAGAAGGTCGTTATAAGGCTTCTCATATTCTTCCTGTCTTGCCTGCCCGACAATACGACACACGCCCTATCCTCATCATAATTGTGAGGACATACCGTTCTTCAGCTCAGCCTCTCGCAGCCATCGGATGTCGATGAAGGTCGCGAACCCTAGGGGATCAAAGCCGACGTCGCCGACCATCCCGTCCAGACCCGCAGGCTTCAACAGGAAAGGCACCGACTTGGAGAAGACCTTAGGGGGGGGCGGGGGAGGAGGGGGCTTGACAGCGGCGGCAGCTGGGGCGGCAGCAGCGGGAGCCGCAGCAGCGGGAGCAGCGGCAGGGGGAGCGGCGGCAGGGGGAGCGGCGGGCTTGCCTTCGGCATGAAGGCGCACCGAGCCTCGGGTGAGGGGGGCCGGCACCTGGAAGGCGACGGCGGAGGAGCACAGGAGGGCCAGCGCAAGCTTGCGGAACATGGTCTTCTTATGTATACGAATAACGACTGTGTAGGGTGAAAATGGGAGGGAATCAATATAAGTGAGATGGTCATATTATTATCGTCGTCAAAGATAATACGGCTTTCAGGCCATGAGGAACAAAGGGACTGAGGCATGGAGGCTAGCTATGGAGCAATGGACAAGCCAGTCTGGCCGCTACAGGACTGCGGCCTCGATTAAAATAGCCGCGTCCAATCTAGCTGGCCGTCAAGGAAGAAGGGCAACAGAAGGAAGTCCGTGTGTGGGTGTATAGAAGTAAGATCAGTTCGGGCTCCCTGCAGCCAAGTGGAGGGGGGGGAGGGGAGGCGAGTGGCGCATCAGGACCGCGTTCGAACGTGTGAAGGACTCGCGGGCATTGTTACCACCTGCATCTCTGCACCGCACACACTGGTATGACAGAGCTCACGACTGTGATACGTACAACAGATTACCAGGTGAACAAAAGCAGAGCGCGGAGGGCGAACGAGAAGATGAAGAAGGCTCGCAACAGGCGGATCCTTCATCAACCAGATACATTCCCTCATCCTGCTCTCAAACCATGGGCCGCACACAGCCAGCCTCTTGCTTGCTAGTCTCTTGTCATCGTCACGTCGTCCTCTTCTTTGTTATTGGTTGCTCTTTGTCGGATGGGCGTCCTCGTGCAAGCTTTCGCGTACTTTAAGCCCCTCAACTGATTGATCGAAAGGGAGATGGTGGACGCACGGGAAAGCTACGTAAAACCCCCGCCCCCCTAAACCATTCCACACGTACATACACTTTTACACTACGAAGTTTCTCTTACTTCTCTCGTTTTTCGCAAACGGATACTGGGATTTACACGCTATCTTGCTGCCACACCCCATATCATGGTGATCGGCACTGCACACACATCTCACGCTCTCTCTCTCTTTCTTCCATCTCCCGTCTTTCCCTTTCTTTTTCATGTCTTCACGCATTCGATGCACATAAAAATGCTCTCACTGAGTCGCGACTATTCCCATTTTTTATTTAAAAAAAAAAACGATTACTGGGACGTTGTGGCTGAAGATGCTGCTCTTTTTGATTCACAAATTGATCAAGTATTCACACAATTTTTGGCACTTTCTCTATTCTTCTCATGCTCATTTTTTTACAAGACGCGGAAGAGGGGCACTTTGGCAGTGCTCGAGGAGGCGCTGGAACATGGCGTCGTGGCCGGGCACGACTCGCGGCCTCCGCGCTTCGTTGTCGACCGGGAGGAGGACGAGCCCGACGCGCACACACCGACCAGGACCACGGCGGCTGTCACCCCGACCATCATCGCGACAGGCACGACAACAGTGATCAAGAGCATGCGTTGCCGGGGTTGCCTTCTGAGGTAGGGGCAAGCCGAACGCAGCTCGTCTTGGAGGCAGCAGCATGACGGAGGGTTCGAGAGGGTTTTGAGGATAGTCCTGAGATGCGTCATCAAAAGAGACGGGACATGATTCCACCACCCACCATCCTTAATGTCCCCTTCGTCTCCGCTCTCCTTCCCATCTTCCGAAATAGCAGGCACCGAATCGACTGCTGCTGCCGCTGCAACTGGCGCGGCGGGTTGCTGTTCCTCCTGTTGCTGATCTTGCATTTCACCTGTCGCACCCGCGTCCTCGTTCCGCTCCTCTTCCTCTTTCATTTCTTCCTCCCTTTCCTCCCCCTCTGCCGTCGTAGCAGCAGGCATGGCCATGGTCCCGCGGTCAAGCATACAGAACATGCTACCCCACATGGACCGGCCCCCGGTACTGCTCGTGAAAGCGGCCGCCTCGTCCGGATGAAGAGACAACATGCCCAGCATCTCCTCTTCGTCTTCGTTGAACGTATGGCAGATGCGTGGGCTTCGCTGTGGGTGTGGCAGAAGAGGGAAGGGGCCAAAGCGAGCGTGGGACCTATTTCCATGGCGTGTCAACTTGTGTGTGCCTTTCGGGTCTTACCTGCTGCAGGGCCACCTCCTCCCCGTCCTGATCGAGGATAATCCATGACGCGGACAGCTGGGAGCCCTCACGGGGCGAGGCGGGGCGCATTGTGTCCAGTTTACCTCACTGTTGCCACGCCTGAGTGGAGGGTCAACAAACAGAAGCGCGTCCTGTCATCAGTTCCAAAGAATGGAAAATAGAAGGGGAAACAACGAGGGTGAGAACAGGCCACATCACCACCAAGCCAAGGTTGAAAACAGAAAGCATCGGATGTACTTATGCATGTGAGAGTGACTCGCTGTGCTGACCAAGTGCCCTCAAGAGAAATTTAGGTCTCGTCTTCCTCGTCTGTCGCTCTCTCCTTCGTCGTTGACGTATTACCAATACCCACCAGAGCATGACGTTGTGGCCCATAAAGCCAGCAAAAGGCCACGAAATCAAGACCAAAGCGTCCTACACAACGAATCAACAGCTCTATCACACCATATGCAATCTGTGGTGTACTTTGTCTGGCTCATATGTACCAGCTTGGCTCGATTACCCTCTTACGTCCCTCCCCTTCCCATCATCAATTATTAATTTCATAACTTATGTTTCCCTTCCATCATCCGCCTAGCCCACTGTCCAACGTCACTTGCATCATCTATCTCCACGATTTCGCCCTCGGCCAAATCTCCCAACTCTACCCTACCGTACCTTACTCGATGCAAGCCTACGACAGGGTAGCCCGCATTTGCAAGCAATCGACGAACCATCCGATGCTTCCCTTCCGACACGCCAACACGCAGTACAAGTAGACCTTTTGTCTTCTCCCCTCCTTCCTCCCCATCCTCCTCCTCTTTTTCAACTATCTCTTTTTTAATCGCTTCCGACACCCCTAACAATTCGGCAGGGTATGTGCCATCCGCTGTTTCCACTCCCTGCTTCAACGTCTCCCTCAGCTTTGCTTCGTCAAACTTGTCCTTCCCTCCCTCCCCCTCATCCCCCAACTCGACAGTTGCCAGATATTCTCTCTGCACGTTTCCCGAGGGGTGTAACAGTCGCTGGGTTAGTTGTCCATCGATTGAAAATAAAAGCAAGCCCGTGGTGTCAGCGTCAAGCCTGCCGACAGGATGAAACAATTTGGCTAGACGAGGATGTAATGTATCTTCAAGATTCGGGCGACCCATAGGATCACCCATTGTGGAGTGCACGCCCAGAGGCTTGTTATAAGCGACGAGGAGGGGGAGGGGGCGGATGGGCTCTTGGTTGACAAAAAGAAGGGCGGTGGAGGGAAGGTGAAACTTGGGGTCTCTGGGAGGGAATGAGGGATGGAAGACGGGGAGGTAATTATGATGCAGTATGGCAGTGAAAGAGGGGACAAAGTAAGTTGATATCTGTAGCGTCTATTGGAACTGAAGAGGTGTTCTACTGACTACTGCAGAGAGGGGGTTAAATGAGAAGGAGGACAGTCTCTTCGTCTGCGCATGCGAATTCGCTTCTCCTCTCACTCTTTCCACATCAATCAGCGTTCCTCAACGTACTTGATCACCTCCCCATTCTGTAATGCCACTTTTCCCCGACGCACCAACACCGTGACCTCCGTCCGACTGCCTACCCCTCGGTTGGCCAGAAGTCGGTCAAGACGAAACATTTCAACCTTCTGCTTCGGCTGCTTGGTGGCAGGCCTCTTCTTGTTCTCGTCACTGCCATCTTTCTCATAGGCATGACGTCTGCTGCTACTACTTCTGCTGCTACTGCTACCGCTACTGCTGGTGCTGCGTGTGCGGATGCCTTGTGAAGGCTGGTGGCCATGGCATGTGGGGTGGTAGAAGATGGAGGAGGAACAGGGAGGCAAGAAGAGGGCGGATGTCAATGCTATGTGTGATCTTCTTGCGACTGTACCAATCAATGAAAGTGCCTGCAGGAAGGGGTTGAATAGAGGAGGGAAGGTGCGAAGGGTGGGGAGGGTTGAGCGAACGAGAAAGGAGATCAACGGGGATAGGAGCCCCGAGCAAGATCAGTCTTCGGCCCAAATAAGCCCCACAGACGTGCGGCACTATACACCCTCCAATCCCTAGAAGAATTACGCACCATGGTTGATGCCAGCATCATCGCCCCAAGGAGCACGTAAATAACGAGGAGGCCTTGCTGCTGCTGCGCTCCGCTTCTCATTCTCATGCACCGCTGCTGCTTGCAAAATGACCGGCTCAGGAGGAAGACCCAGCAACTGGCATCGTTGCCGAGCGCTTGTCCTTGTCCTTGTCCTTGTCCTTGTTTGTGTTTAGTAATGGTCGTGGTATAGTCAGTAATGTGTGGGCCTTCAATCAAAGAAGCAACAGGAGTCAAGGTCGCTCGCATCGGTTTTGCGGCGTGCAGAACGAGGAGACCGTCGGATGATCCTCTTTGCTTTCCTCCGTCGGATCTGAACATGTACCATGCGGAAACCACGCCCTAGATGCCCTTATTCACACGTCGCGCACAGGCAACACGTTCTGTACTTCCCTCTTATTCGGCTGGTGGTGGCATTGGTTGGGCACGTCTTCTTTGAATGCACGCATCTGGAGGCTGATCGGACGAGGCTTGAATCAGCAGGGGATCAGCAATCCCGCAGCAAACCAACACACACTTCCCACACATGCACACACACAGAAAAGAACGATATGAGAAGGCATCCCTTGTCGATGCAGGCCTTGCCCCTCCTCTTTCTGGCCCTGGTCGTCGCGGCAGCTGTCGCGGCCTCCAGCCGAATGTGGGGAGCGCCCTCGTCCTCTACCTCTGCAGCTTTCCACCACCAGCGTTCCCACCGCGGAAGACTCGCCTTTGACTACCCAGCCTACGAATCCTCATCATCGTCACAACATTCCGGTGGTCCTCCTTCATCTCCTCCCCCTCCTCCTGGTGGTCCTTACCAGTCGCATCCCCATCACCAACACCAACACCAGCAGCACCAAAGGTCGCCTGCGGGGGCAGGGCCAGGACAGTACTCTCCTCCTCCTCTTCCTCCCCACCATCAGCAACAGCACCAACAGCACCCACAGCACCAACAGCATCAACACACACAAGATCAATGGGGTGGTTACGGCCAGCAGCCGCCTCCTTCCCAACAGCAGCAAGGCGGGGACCTTGGTGCCGAGGGAGGACAAGGACAGGGGCCGTATGATGGAGGGCAGGGGGGGCAAGGAGGAGGATATGGAGCATTCTATAGTAGCCAGGGGCAACATGGCTATGGGTCTTACTACGGCGTGCAGCCTGGGGGGCAGGGAGGAGGGGCAGCAGCAGGGCAGCCGGAAGGACCGTCGGTGGGTGCCAAGATTAAGGGATTGTGGGGGAGTTTGAAGGAGAAGATCGCGAGTGGCGTTGATTCAGTCTCCAAGAGCAGTACTGTCGAGAATGGCTTGAGGTATTTAGCGAGGGATTACGAGCAGCCAGGAGGAGGGAGCGGGGGTTATTATGGCGGAGGACCTTCGTATGAAGGAGCAGGAGCAGGAGGAGCACCGCAGCTCTTGCCTGGTGGTGGAGCGTACTCGTCCCCACAGCAGCAGCAACAGCAGCCGCCGACACAAGGAGGGATATGGGGAGATTCTACGAGGGGGTATCCTGGGCCTTATGGTCCGCCGCCCGGGCACCAGCAGTACCAGCAGCACCAGCAGCACCAGCCGCAGATGCCTTACCCTTCTTCCCGTGGCGCCTACCCGCCGCCGGATGAAAGAGAGCGCGAGGAGGATGAGCCATCTCAGCATAAGATTGTCAATGAAATGCAAGAGCGTTTCCGCACGCAAGGTCGATTGGAAGAACGAGGCGGGCCGCCGCCGCCGCCGCTACAAGGGTGGCAGATGCCCCCGCAGCAACAGCAGCAACAGCAGCACCAGCAGCACCAGCAGCAGAGGCCTGTAGTTCCAGGTGGAAGCGTGCCTACTGCTCCTGCTGCAGGCACTAACCCGCCAGTGGGAGGTCCTTGGGGATATTCAACCCAGGGGCCACCTCCATCACAGCAGCAGCAACAGCAGCAGCAGCAGCAGCAGCGACACCCGTCAGAGGGGCCTGCCCGACCGCCGACAACAGTACAGCAGCAGCAGGGGAGTTACCCAGGAGCAGGAGAGCAACAGCGTTATGGTGCTGGTGTTGGGGGAGAGGCGGCTTATCCCCAGCACCAGCAGCACCAGCAGCATCAGCGTCCGGCGCCGCAGCATCAGCAAGTCTACCCCCCTCGACAGCAACCACAGCAGGAGCAGCAGCAGCAGTACCCGCCATCCCGCCCTTCCTCCCAGCATCAGCAGCGCTATCAGACCCCTTCGTCAGGGGGGCAGCACGAGAGTGGTAGTAGCGGTATTTCCGACCAACAGCAGCAGTACCAGCAGCAGCAACAACCGCATCCTGAAGAAGAAGGGAGCGAGGGTGGAGGCAGCAATGGCGCTGCTGCTCCGCCTGACCGAGCAGGTGGAGCAGCAGCAACAGGAGGAGCACCTGCAGGAGCGTCTGGTGCAGCCGGGGCCGCTGCTCCTAGTGAGGAGGTGAGGGACGTATGGGGGCACGAGGAGGATTTCTGACGACTACAGGAGGTGAATAGAGGAGGAGGGTGGGTGGGATGAAGGGAAAGGGAATGTATGTTTTGTTGCATTCTTCTCGCTTATTGGTTTAAATGTGTCTATAATCGTTCGTATTCATTGGATATTACTCATTCTGTTGGGCAAGTCTTGTCTGTGTACGTACCCACCTACTTTATTGCCTGCCTCCCTTCTTCCCTCCCGCCATCCCTCCCTACTGCTTCAGGGGCAAGCCGGCGGCACAACACAAGAAGAAGAAGAACAAGAGCAAGATGAGCGAGAAAGAGAAGCTAGCGTGAAAGCAGACGACCGAGATGATGGAGAGAGAGACAGAGGAGACGCAGGAGCAGAAAAAGAGCAGCGAAGATTCAAGGAAGAGGGAGGTGTGGAGTACTTGGAGCAGCAAAAACGGCAAGAAAATTTCGCCGGCGAACCCCAGACGGGTGAAGAGGGAGGGGAAAGAGGAGGGGAGGGAGGGGAGGAGGAGCAGGAGAGAGGGGAAACGCATACTGCGGGGGGAGAGGAAGGAGAGTTAATTATGTCGGAGGTTGGGAACGCACAAGAGAAAGAAGAGAAGGATGGAGGAGCCTTTGAGCAGGAGGAAGAAGTAGCGATAGGAGAGCTTATGGAGACAGGGGTAGAGCTGGAGGAGGGAGGTTCGGAGGAGGCAATTGATCTAGGGGCGTCGTGTGCGTCGGATTTGCACCAGGATCCCTTGTACCTGCAGGAAGTGGAGAGCCAACTGGAGTCGTTCTGGGTGGAGCACATGGCAGCACAACAACAGCAGGCAGCTGCTGCTTCGGTGTTAGCGGTGACGACGCGAGGAGAAGGGGGGAGGGAGGAAGGAAGGGATTGGATGGAAAACCAAGGTTTTGTTGGTGTGGAGCTACCTAGTCCGTATTCTGTGCAAGGTGGGGGTCGATATCCTTCCCCTCCACCACACGTGCAGCAACCGCAGCAGCAGCACTATCCTAGTGCGCGATCCCCGCAAGGTATGGCCTTAATATCCAGTGGGAGACCGTCCATTCCTCCCCCCCCTCCTCCCCCTCCTCCGGCCTCTGCTCCCCCAGCAACCACCAGCTCGGTAAATGTCTACGGACCTGTGAATGTGTTCATGAACGGGGGGATAGGAGGGAGGGCTGGAGGAGGGGAGGCGAGGCCGCCGCCATCGTATCAGCCGCAATCGCAGCAACGACAGCAGCAACAGCAACAACCACCACCACCACCGCCGTCAAAGCAGTGGGGCGGGCACGGTTACTAAGGAAAGAGGCGGGATTGAACGAGATGGAAGAGATGTGTGAGGGCCACACGCACACACAAACGTTAGGAAATAGCCATGCAAGAAGAGGGAGAGAGACTAAAAGGAGAGACTCAGAGAGGAATGAGAGACGAAGAATAACAGCAACAGCGACAGCGGACAGCACCTGACAAAAAAGCAAGCAAGCAAAAGCCGCAAGGATTTGAAAGTCAAGGAATAGGATTCCGCAATCACAGTTTTCACATCACATTTCCTTTCCTTCACATTTTGAACTCTCTCCTGCCAGAAGCCCGTGCATTTTTCATGTATTTTCCATGGACGAATTTTTTTAGGCCTGTTAAAGAGGGGACCTTGCAAGTCATTTTTCAGGCCCCCCGTGGCCTGTCCAGTCATACATCTCCCATTTCCTCTTTTTTGATTTGACTCACCTTCAATTCTTGCCCAGAATCTAGCTCTTGCTCCCTTTCTCCTGCTCTTGCTCCTGCCCCTCCACTACCCTGCCGTGTGTCTGCCGCTGCGTCTCTTCCTGCTGCCCCATCTCCCTCGCTTCAGCTTTCCCCTTCATTTGACACAAAATCGAGACAGCATATCCCACATCCTCCAACCGCAGACTTAAATCCTTCTCTAACTCTTTCAACGACTCGCCTGATGCCCGTAGCCGACGCTCGAAATCCGAATGTTCCTCCACATCGTTCACGTAATCTCCCTCCTGCCTCACATGCTTGTTGCGCTTCTTCTTTCCACTTACATGCTCCTCCATTTCCGTGCTAATCGCCTTCTTCTCATTCCCGGCCGGGAATATCTCCGACCCTGTCGGCCCTGTCTCTGCTGACGTCTGTGGAGAGGAGGAGCGGGAAGGTTGGAGCTGCGCCCGGTTAAGTACCTCGAGAACTTGGTTATGAAGGCACCTTAGTACACCCTGCGACGACAAGAGCCAGGCCTGCAGTTGCTCCATGCGCTTCATCTCATAGTCTAGACCAAACAAGTCGGAGGAAGAGGTGGAGGACGAGGCTTCGGCACCCTCTCTCAGCTGCTGTTGCTGCTCGTGCTCCTGCTGGAATCGCCTGACGGCTTCAACAGCACTCCCTTGTTGGCGCTGGTCGCTCATCAGCCGCATTTGTTGCAACAACACCCGAAGCTCGACTAAGGACTTGCGAATTGCCTGCTGCGCATCTTTCTCGGCCATATTCATCCTCGCTGTCGCAGGTTGGACCTCCAGCTCATGACCACCCGCACCACTACCATCCAAACTACTGCTACTCCCACCGCTTCGACTGCTACTATTGCTCCGTTTATCCGTTTCACCGGTTTCAGGACGATCTGTGCCGCTCGGCATGTAGTCGATAGTGGGCCGACGGGTCAGCCCTTCGCCTTCCGCCACGCGTCCCTGCTGCATCAACATCATGTTTCGAGTTAATCCTGGCCCCATGTCCAGCATATCTTCACGAGCCGCGACCTGCACGGCTGCCTCCCGCCAGAGCCGAGTGATGAGGGAGAGGGCTTGTTGCGTCTGCTCGACCAAGACGACGAGAGTCGCGTCGCCCTCGCATTCGGCTAAAAAAGACTGCCAGGCAAATGGTGAGCCTTTCTGGCGGTGCTCCTTATTCTCCTCTTCCTGCGGCTGCCGCTGTGGTGGCCGGTGGGGTTGGGATTGAGCGTGGTGATGCTGCTGCTGCTGTTGCGGCTGCTCCTGCTGCTGGGCGGGGAGCGGCACGAGGAAGGGTGGCAAGTTAGGCGAGTTGGTCGTGGGCGACTTTGCTAGCCGCAAGCGTTTGCGCGACGCTTCGCTTGTCGTTTCACTCCCATTTTCATCGGCAGAATGCGCAACGCTCATCATTGTAATCTCCCGTTGCCGTGGGTGAGGCACAGCAAACGCCTTGGCCAATACGTCTTGAATCTCAGCTGACAAACGCAAGTCATGGGGGTAATGTGGCAAGCCCCACCCTTCCTCCCAAGCCAGCTCCAACAATGGTGTTTTATCACAAATCAAACACGTCCAAACTCCTTCCTTGCTTTGCATAGACCAATGTTCGACGGTCGGGGCGTTGAAATATGAGCCCAGGCATGTTTGGCAGAAGACGACATGCGACGGGTGTTTGGGCGAGGATTGTTGCCCGCAGCGGAGTACGCTAGAACCGGCTTCCACGTCCTGGACGAGGCGTAGACACCAGATACAGACAGTAATGGGCGCTTGAGAGTTGCCGCTGGTGGTGGTGGAAGTGGAGGTACTTCTCTCGTTGCTACAAGTCGGACCTTCCGAGCAGACGCTGGCAGTACCAGCAGCAGTAACAGCAGAAGTAGTGGCCGCGGACTCTGGACGTCCAGTACACTGACTTCTGGTCTCGCTCTGTCGGTCCAACCAGGCCTGCTGCTGGTGCCGTCGGTAGAAGGCGTGAATGGTCTGTGTGGCCGCGACGTAGCAGCCCACGCAAAGTGGGACCGGAATAATTGGATGCCAACGGACGGATGGTTGCAGCTCGGCGTGGCACTGCGTGCAGGTTGGGGAGTGAGGCAACACCTTAGACTCCCGCCTCTTGAGAGGACCTCCTTCTTCTGCCGACGTATGGCGAAAGGCAGGCAGGGAGGGAATGGCCGGGGGAGAAATGGCGGCCTCCATGGCGGCTTCGTGAGGAAACCTGTGAGCGGGTGTGGCATCGGAGGAAAGTGAATAAGGACTGTAATGGGAGAAGCGCGTGGAAAAATATCTATCTTTATTCGTGTGTCCTTGTAATTAGCGTCTAGAAATCACGAATTAAATGGGTCAGTCCTCTTACTATGGGGAGAGGGCTGACACTCGCGGTTGCCGAACATGGTCGGTAGAGTCGTCTGAATGCTGTGAAGGGAAGGGGTCGGAGCAGGCTTTGAAACTGACAGGATGCATGCATGACAAGATCCACTGGCAAAAGTATGCCATATTATCCAGTAACTGTAGCCAAGGATTCGGCGTGGTCCTGGTGTTCACGAGAGCGTCTAGAAAGGCGAGCGAACGGGGAAGTCCAGCGAGCGCGACCCGGGAGGGCATAAAGAAAAAAGTGCATGAGACCAGCCAGTATACAAGCACACGTGCTCTATATTTATAGCCTCAACATACCACACGCATGGCAAAAGACCGTGGCATTCTAAGACGATAGTAGCGCGGCGTCTGGAAGCCTATTGGGAATCGCTGGGCCGAGGCGCAGGCGATCCGAGGCACTCGTGACAGAGGGCTCCGCACACTTGCCCTTGTCCTTCATGTTTTTGAAACTCAGGACCTTTTGAATTTACGATACGTAAGCCGTGAAATCTCGTGCAACGACATGGTTATTGCTTCGAGAAGGACGCCCGGGAGGTTGTTTTCAACGGCGCGTCAGCTGGTGCCTTCAAGCTGCAGAAAAGCGGGGGAAAAAGGTAAGCAAGCAAAGTACTGCTATTCGTCGACGCGCGCGCCTCTCTCGTGGGATTTACTTCCCTCCCTTGTCATTTTCTTTGCTCCACACGCTCAGTGATGCAAGATCTCCTCCTTTAATCAAGGACGCAGCAATGCGTTTCCGCACACCGTGTTCTAAGCACGATGCCTCGCGTCCAACTCCCTGATTCGACTTCCCTCCCTGCCCGACGACCGTCAAAATCATCCCCACAACCCACAGCTCGTCAAGCACTTTAGCGCGATTCCCATGACCACATTTGAACGCAGTACGTCTTGGAACTCGACGAAAGGTACGTGTGTTCCCCATGCATGAGTTGACGTGGCATTGTCTCACCTCTTTTTACCGACAGCATTGCCACCTAAGGTCTTTTCCCTCCCGTTTTCCGTGTGTTCCGACTGCCCTTCTGTTCGCCACGCCACACCCAGGTTTTCCGCGCCTTTGGCTCACCTTCCCAACAACCGTACCCACCCAACAACACAGACGACGCTTTTGGCTTGGAATTCGAATTCGGTGACCTGCTGGTGGATACGGACCACTCCCACTCGTTGATGGAAGTGACGGCCATGGTGAGTGCGGGCACGGGTTCAGGAGGAGATGAGAATTGCAAGTATGACGCGCAAGGGTATACGCAACCAATTGGGAATGCTGCGACACCAAACCTTACACTGGAATCATGTTGCTAACATTTCTCTTTGCGGGACTTGAGCCCACACTCTCAGTTGAGCGGCGAGCACGTGGCGGGAAAATAGAACCCACTTTGGAAGATTTCTTCCCTTATTCATTCATCTGTCCGCTCACCTATGTGACACGAAACTCTCCTATCTACCCACAACCACAGCTTGAGCAGGTCGACGGCATGCCCTGTGGATCCTTCGCCGTGGAGCAAGAAACACCGGTGGCAACGCACCATCACTCCCAACAATCTAGCTTGAACGCCACTGGCTTCGCCCCCAAGCAGCAGCAAATGCAGCAACAAACACCACAAGCCCCACAACGGAGACCAAGCAGCAGCGTAGGTCACCTGCAGGCGTTGAGGAATGCCTCCTCCTCCAAGAAAAACGCCTACCCTTTCACTCCCGTGCCTTCTCCTTGCGCGCGATTCCAGCATCAAAATCACCACCAACAACCCATGCAGGACGAGAATGCCTCTCCGGTTGAGCATGGCAGCGGAAGCAGCATGCCATGCAGCAACATTTCCTCGTCTCATCATGCGGGAGGTAGCACCAACAGCAACAGCGGTGCGAAGAAGGTTTTCGCCCCGCGGATCAACGTCCGTCTCATGCCCCAAAACTCCGCGACTGCCGCACGGGTCCGGCAAGCCGGGTACAACCCCAAGCTAGAGCTTTCTACGCCCTTGGGCAAGCGCGTAGGTTTTTTCATCGACCATTTGGCCTCGAAATGGTCCGACGTCCCGGGCATCGCCTCCCTGTCGTTGCGCTTAGCCGTCTCCCCCACCCAACAGCTGGAGGAGCACGTGGCCTTGCGTTCTTTGAGCGCATACTTTGCCGCGGCTAAGATGGTGGATGCTGCCACGGGTGCGGGTGGGGCGACGCCGTCGGCGGTGCTACAGTTGCACTATGTGCTGCGGCAGGATATGATGAATGAGTGGCACCCTGAGGAGAATTCGCTTTTTGACGCCTTCGCTGCCTCAGGTCTGGACCAGCTGCCGAGCTCTGCTCCTACCGCCCCCTCAACATATGTCACTAGGACCGCCGTCGATACTCTGGTTTATCGACCGCAACAGCAAGAGCAAGATCAGCAGAAGAAGCGGCGCAAGCGCGTGTCGCTCACCACGGGAGATGCCTTCAATCGGAACGAGACCTTTGTCAACGCGGCCACGCTTGTCATCTCCACACCGGCTCCCATCAAGCCCAGCCCTTTCTCCTCCTCCTCCTCCTTTGAGTCGTCGGGCGACAGCAGCGTAACGCAAGCCGGGCACCCGGGGTCAGGAAAAAAGCGCCGCCGCATCCGCCCAACGCTGCTGCCGCCGGGAGAAGTGGTGGCTACAAGTCCTAGCTTTTTGCAGGCACAGTGTGGGATTGGGAGCCTCACCTCCGAGTCATCTCGTCAGTCATCGTTTTCCAACTCGGGAGATGACTCGCAGCAATAGAGAGCGGAAGGAAGAGGAGAGGAGGGTTAAGGAGGGGAGCGAGTCATGATTTTTTGTGCTAAATCATGGTCACGAGAATCAGCACTTGTTTTAAAAGAAAGGTGACAGGGGGAAGCGGATCAGGAAGAAGAAGAGGATTTGATTTGTGCGGGCACAAATCTGGCAATCAAGCAAGAATAAAACTGAAGCGCACGCTAAAAGAAAGATGTGTGTGCTGCTGTGTATGAATGTATCATGAGAGATTTCAAAACAATGTGATAAGATAAGAGATTGCGTGTACACCAACACGCACACACACACACGAACGGATACATATAAACCAACCCACTCCCACTTACGATGAGAGAAGGAGAATGGAGAGATAGAGAGATAAATGACTTATTCATCCGTAGAGAGGAACAGAGAATATATATGAAAGTACCAGCACCCTTCATATGTCTTTTGAAACCAATAGTCAGTCATTCATGTCATTTCTGCATCGTTATTGTCATACAATAGTGCTCACATCCCCGTCATCTCATCATCGGCAGCGATACCAAAAACAATAAAGCACGCATCATGAGCACCCGCACACATTGATATAGAAGAAGGGTAAAACGAAAACGGAAGGCGCTGCGTTTGATGTGGTTTAGCTCTTGATCCTTCCTTTTTCGCTTAGCGATGCACTGGTTGGGCGATTCATCGACCGGCTTCAGCATTCTCTATGTTATTTGTACTCTACCCTGGTAAGGAGAGGCTTTGCATTGTTTTTCAAATTAATGCGCCTATCAGTTTTGATGCCAGTCGTTTTTCCGAGGAAGTCTGGCTATGAAGGGAGATTTGAGAGGGAAGAGTAGCTTCGGGTGGAATAGGCGTGGTCGCGAGGGAAGATGCATAAGAAAAGGAAAGGAAAGGGAAGCACTGTGAAACCCAGTGGCAAGAATATGCCAATGCTAGGGCGTAGGGACCGCAATTGGTGCCGTTCCCACAAGTCTTGGGTCGGACGTGTGGGAGGCGTCCGAGGAGGTGAGGGGCGTGGAATAAATATGAGGCTCTGTGGACAATGCCAAAAAACTGAATTTGGTAAGCAGGACACGGTCAAACTACTCTTGCGGTTTCGTACGCGTAGAATAGCCGTCGCAAATAGATCACACAGAATATCACCAAAAAAGTCATGGGCCAGGCACGCCTCGCGCAATTTCCCTCATCTTTTGATGCTGCTGCTGTTGCTCACCCCAGAGACCAAGTATACCATCACAGGCCACCTTTTCAGGGCAACTTCTCCACCCCGATCTTATCTTCTCCTCCATGACGACAAAAATCACACAATCACAGGCCAACGCAGATCGGCTTTTCCCCTGCTCTTCAGAAATGCGGAGGATATTTTCATCGAACGGCCGTAGCTGCACCGCAGCGCGTTTGCTGTTGCTGTCGCTTCTGGCCGTGGAGTTGACGCATGCCTTTGTGGGTAAGGTTTCCTTGGGCGAGGGCGACATTGGCAGCAGCCGGAGCAGCAGCTATGCCGGCAGAAGACAGGAAACATGGCGCAATGCGCCCTTGTCCGCGGCGGCTGCGGCTGCCACCTCAGGTAAGGGAGGGCGATCCTCTTCTATGTTTGTGGGCAGGGAGTGTGTGTCGAGTGCACGTAATCCTCCGCATATTAGTGATGTAGTCGATTAGGCCTTGCTGTGTGGGAAGAATACCGCTGTTCGATCGGTGTTGCCCTGGTTGTACTCGATTGTGTCTTTCTCCAACAGACAATTTCTTTCAGTGTAAACTAGGAATGCATATTCTTGTACACGAGAGCATTAAGTGCATAGTTTTTTCTTAAAAACTTGTTTCGCAATCATCTCTCTCTGCCCCTCCTTGACTGTTCCTCTCTCCCCCTAACAGCCCGAGAAACCAGCACAACAACCCTCCTCAGCACCAGCACCAGCACCACCGCCACCAGAAGTAGCAGCAGCAGCAGCAGCAGCAGCAGCAGCAGCAGCAGCAGCAGCAGCAGCAGCAGCATCACACTGCCTACTTCTACCCTCGGCGATAATCTTAAAGCTGATTTTCCTGCGTTGCATCAGGATGCCTACCCAGGCAAACCCCTCGTCTATCTCGACTCGGCCGCCACCTCCCAAAAACCCAAACAGGTGCTAAATGCCATGTCCGAATATTATGAACACAGCAACGCCAATGTCCATCGCGGTGCCCACGCCCTTTCCATCCGCGCAACAGAAGCTTACGAAGCCACAAGGGACAAGGTCCAAAACTTCATTCACGCCAGCACACGCGAAGAGATCGTCTTTACGCGCGGCGCGACTGAGGCCATTAACCTTGTGGCCAACACTTGGGGAATCCAGAATTTGAAAGCAGGAGATGAGATTTTATTGACAGTGATGGAGCACCATTCTAACCTGGTACCCTGGCAGTTGATCGCCAAAAAGACGGGGGCTGTGATAAAGTTTGTGGGTTTGGATGAGGAGGAGGGATTGGACCTGCCTCAATTTCACTCCTTGCTTTCAAGCAAGACCAAGCTGGTTGCCTTCCCTCATGTTAGTAACACGCTCGGATGTATCTTGCCAGTGGCAGAGATGGCGGCTGCTGCACATGCTGTAGGTGCTCTTGTCCTGGTGGATGCCTGCCAGAGCATTCCCCATATGAAGGTAGATGTGCAGGCGCTCGATGTCGATTTTCTCGCAGCGAGCAGCCACAAGATGTGTGGCCCGACAGGGGCGGGATTCTTGTACGGGAAATTGGGAGTGTTGAAGCAGATGCCACCGTGGCATGGGGGAGGAGAAATGATTGATGAAGTCTTCTTCGAGTACTCGACCTTTGCAGAGCCTCCGGCGAGATTCGAGGCGGGCACTCCCCCAATTGCCGAGGTCGTGGGTATGGGGGCGGCGTGTGATTACTTGATGGAAGTGGGGATGGAAAAGGTGGAGGAGCATGAGCATCAATTGGGAAAGTATTTGTATGAGCGGTTGAGTGAAGTGGAAGGGGTGAGAATATATGGTCCGCCGCCGGGTAAGGAGGGGAAGGGAAGGGCGGCGTTGGCCTCGTTTAATACGGACCAGGTGCATGCGAGTGATTTGGCGTTTTTCTTGGACCACGAGGGAGTGGCAATTCGTTCGGGCCATCACTGCACGCAGCCTCTGCATCGGATGCTGCACGCCAAAGGCAGCCTGAGGGCGAGCCTTTATGTGTACAATACGAAGGGGGATATCGATGTTTTTATCGCCAGGTTGAAGGAGACAATGGAGTTTTTTGGAAACTTTCAGAGTGGAGGGGCGGGGGCAGCGACGATGTTGTAGGTTGTAGAAGAAACAAAGATGGGGAGGAGTCTTGAGATGCGGCAGAGAAATGTGATGAAATGATCAAGAACTATGAGAGGTGAAGAAGTAGTAGTATGAGATTGATCGATCGATGATGAATGGGCAGCAAGAGCAAGAGGAGAGTACCGCTAGGTCGCACAAGGAAGAAAAGAAAAGAAATCACGCCAACGAGTGCCGTTATCAGGCGAGTAAGCGAGCGGGGACATGTGCATGCGAATGTTCCGTCATAATAAGTAACTGACGACGAGAATTTAAATCCACGAACAATCAGCCCCCCCATTTATTTGTCACGTTAAGTATTCCTTCTTCTTGCCAACCCACCTTTTCTCTTTCGGCCTCCCTATTTCTCTTGTCTCAAATTTTAAATCTTCGCATCAGTTCTTTCCCCGGAGTCCGCGTGTGGAAGGGTTATGAAAGGAGAGTTATACTCGCAGGCCGAAAGACCCAATCATATCCTTCCATCTACTGTTGCTGTTTAGGCTCCCTCTTCTTCCTTATTACTCTCTCCTCTTGTTCCTACCACACCATATTAAAAAACGAGGCTCACACTCTTTCCAGTCCTCCCCTTTCCTCCTCTAACACCCTCTCTATCCACCTCCCTCCTCTCCTAACAGGAGAAGAAAGCTTACAAGCAGCACGTCTCAATAAGCATGCCCGTGACGACATAGGGGTCCATGTTGGAAGACGGACGCCTGTCCTCGAAGTAGCCGCACTGTCAAGATGTACGGGGAAAGAGGGAGGAAGGAAGGGAGGATTAGATGCTGATATCTCAAGAGCAAAAATGAGGGAGAGAAGTAGCCATACCCATCCGATAAAGAAGACAAAAAAAAGTCATACAACAAGGCCCACATATCTATACTCTCTCTTCTTATCTCCATAGTCCCAATTTTTGAGTAAAACCTACCCCATCCTTCTCCGCCGCCCGGGGGATCCGGCACGATGCCCCGCGGTTGGCCACGCCATAGGAAAATGAGTCCATGCTGGCCGTCTCGTGCTTTCCAGTCAGACGACGCTCGTTCCCCTCCCCGTAGGCGGCAATGTGCTCGGCGTGGCGGGCACGGAGCTTCTCCAAGGCGTCGATAATGACGGTGAACCCCCCGGGTTGTCGCATGGGCTCGGTTGAGAAGTTGGTATGGCACCCCGATCCGTTCCAGTCACCCGGGATGGGCTTGGGGTCCAGAGATACGATCACGCCAAAGGCCTCGCAGACACGCTGGAGGATGTAACGAGAGACCCACATCTGGTCACCTGATGCAATGCCGACGGAGGGGCCCACCTGATACTCCCACTGGCCCGGGAGCACCTCGCCGTTGATCCCGGAGATCTGAATATTGGCATAGAGGCAGGCGCGGTAGTGAGCCTCGGCGATGTGGCGGCCGTAGGCGTTCTCAGTCCCGATGGAGCAGTAGTACGGGCCTGGTGGGGAAGGAGGAAATAAGGGAAAGGTGGTATAAGGGAGAAAAGATGAGTCGATGATAGTCGGCGCCAAGGGTCACAACAACCCCTCCCACCTTCCCTCCCTGTCTCCCTTCTTCCTCGCTGATCCTTTAGACATACCCTGGGCACCGGGGAAACCTCCCTTGGGCCAGCCGAAGGGCGTCACGCCATCCGCCTCGAACAGGGTGTACTCTTGCTCGATGCCGAACCAGGGGACGAGGGATTCAACCTTCTTCATCGCCTCCGCGCACCGGACACGAGAGTTGTTCTTGATGGGGGTCATGTCGGGCTTGTAGCAGTCGCACATGACCAGGATGTTCTTTCCGCCACGGAAGGGATCGGGGAAAATTGCCTGGGGCTTCAGGAGTACCTCGGAGTCGTCCCCGGGAGCTTGGCCGGTGGAGGAGCCGTCGAAGTTCCAAATGGGCCTATGGAGGGGGTTCAGAGAGGAAAAGTGAGCGGGACAAGTGGGCGGATAAAATTTTGAGCGTATTGAAGGGGGTTGGGAGTTAAAGGAGGGAGCAGTGGATGAATATGACGGGTGTGGACGGTGGTTGTCTGGGGCATGAGGGACAGCAGCACAAGGCAAGTAAAGGGCTAATGGGGTGCGAATCAAAAAAGGAGTAGATCATGTGTTTGCTCTCCGAGGAACACGGAGGTCGGTTGTAGGCCTTGCGCACGACAGACCAACATGTTGCGGCTGATGCAAAGATACAGCGCAAATGCATGACACTAAGATGTAAGCTAAACAACTGACACAAGCATACAAAAATGGCACCTTGCCAAACAAAGGCCCATAAAAAATCCATCCGCGGGGGATATTTCGCTCCCAAGATCAGTACTTACAGGTCATCGGGGTTGCTCGTGACCTTATAGAGTGTGCGGGTCTTGCAGCGCAAGTCTTGGCCAGAGCCACCAATCCCTGTGTAGTAGAGGAGAGAGTATATGACAAGACTGAAAAAATGATGAAGATATCTGGGCCGCGCCGCGCGTGCCGCGCCCTACACCCTTCCGCGGCAATTCTTGCGTGCCTCGTGCCTGGTGATGTCCACTCCCTTCTCTTGGACTTACAGATGTACTCGGCTTGGTAGGCATCCCCCTGAGGAAGGGACATGAAGCGGGCAAACACCTCCTCCGACAAGCGGGTGTGTTGACTGAAGAGCGAGTTGGACATTTTTAGGGGGTGGTCGAGTTGCTGTGGTGTGCGGAGGGCCGGAGGTGATGAATGAAGGATTGGACATGTGAGATAGGATTGGAATGTGTTGCTGCGTGAGGCAAAAGCCCTGCGCCCACGACCTTGATACATTTTACATGCCTTGTGAAATCAAAGATTCCGCTAGCTCAGGTCTTTGCTGCCTTTTCGCGTCTCATGGGGGCATGAGCACGAAGGCAACGCAGGCCGCATGAGTGCAAGGATACTCCTTGGGGTGCACGGCACTCGGCACAGCCACGAGGTTTGGTGGCTATGGGATTCGCCTCCCCTGGCGTGCCACAACCATGCATGGCAGCTATGAAAGACAATGGTGCTTGGTCTTGGGACGCGAATCCACCGATGGACCTGCGAAGGCACAAGGAAGAGCGCGGGGCGGGCCAACAAAATAAGCGGACGTCAACAGCGCGCGGTATTTTGCGCTTTCCCGACGCCTCAGCGTATATCTGTTGTGTTCAAAGATGGAAAAAAAGGAAAAGGTCGCCAGCATCTACAGTAGATTATGACCGCGCGTCATGCAAAGGCAACAACGCATGGTCGACGCGCGAGGTTGCGGGGGGAAAGCTGGAACGCGGGCGTGTGCAAGACCAAAGCCCCTATCTCTTTCATGACAAGTCCTCCTCTCGGAACCCGACAAAGAGTCGGATGAATTGGGCATAGATTCACCAATCGCCAACGAGCTGCAGCCCTTGAGAAGGTCCGGGACAGCATTCATGTATGAAGACTCTACTTCTACGAAACCAAGTATGCCTAGTACCTTGGCAGGCAAGCTGGAAGTGCCGGGGGACAGGTTGACAAGAAGCCATACTGTATTTTGTTTTACACATGAAGCACGCGGCCAGGTAAGCAATTGGCCCTTCGTTTCCTCCCTCCCCCTTTTTTTTTCAATTCGTGATGAGTGTATCACACGCGACTGGCTAACTGACGGCATCTTGCGCATCTACTGATCAACACGCAGGACACACGGACGTTTATCCACTGGTCTTTAGTTGTAGATTCCTTGTCCAGCGTGCTCACAAACCTCCCCACCCCCACCCCTACACATACTCTAGTGTGCTGGCCGGTACGCTGGGAGCGCTAGCGTCCGTGTTTGGCAAGCTAGGGTTTGACGAGTAAGCACTGACGTTTTGGTTGCCTGCTTCCCTAGAGGGTGCCAGCTCTTCATCTTCCTTTCTAATCTTAGCCCGAGGCACCTGCGTGGGCATGGTGCTCCTGTGCAATGTCGTCATGACATCCTTCTTTATCCAAAGCCTGCACCAGTCGGGCTCGTTGCTTGCGAGAATTATCAATACAAGTATTGGCTTTATTGTGAGTGGCCTCGCAGGGCGTTTTGTTTTTAAAGAGAGTTTGTCGCGTCAATGGTGGGGCGGTGCAGGGCTGACATTAGCAGGAGTTGCATTGCTGGCTGGGTGTGCGCCCGCGATCAAGGCTGGGAGTGAGGAAGAAATTAAGAGCAAGACAAAAGGATGTGAGCAAGAGAAAAAGGAGGTGCTGTCACCCGTGCACAGGCATAACATGCGAAGGAGAAATCCCCGTGCGGCGTTGTGATGGAAGAGTACGAGGACACGCTGTAAGAAAGTCTGTAAGTAGAAAGCGGCAACGAAATGAGAGATGATGACAACTGAGATCGGCCACACAAACAAAGAAAACCCATCCCCACTACATTAATTTTGTTTTTGTCCTGATCGTTTCATTGTAACTCTTGTCTTTCCGTCAATTTGTTTCTTAGAGTCTGTATTCATCATCTCCTTCAAGGCGTTGTCCCACATTGACATTCCGGACCTCAAGCCCGCCATTCCGGACCTCAGGCCCGCCATGGTCTTTCTGATTAGGAAGTTTAACATGCACCTGCTTCTCTCTCTGGTCCTGTGCATATTCTTTTTCTCTGGTCCTGTGCATATTCTTTTTCTTGGCGCTCGTCTTTGTCCTTCCTGTGCGCGTACAATCACCCCGCCTTCCATCAATGTAACCCACACCAAAAAGTTGTGTCGTTTCACGAAAACTACTGTTTGAAAAGAAAAGTGAAAAAACGTTCAGACATTGTCTTTCTTTGATCGGTGTTAGGAATTGAGGACATTCCGAGGGACACGCTGGTGTTATGCTTAAGTGGGTTTGGCGCTGCGGCCTGCTGATATCCTCGCTTGCTGCCCTTCCTGCTGCTTACTTGAGACAAACCCTGTCGTTCGTTGACTTGATGCATGATAAATGAAGGAAGCGATTTTAAAAAAGGAGAGGAAGAAAAATTACAATGCTCAAGGGGTTTTATTTGCTCGGCCTTAGTGCGGCCTCTGCGTGCGAGTGTGCCCTCCTTCCCTTCTTCTCCCTCTCACAACACCGAAGCAGTCCTTTTTATGCAAAAGCGAACCCCAAAAGTAGAAAAATGACATTCCCTTCTCCTCCGTTCTCCCTCTTATCCTTCAGTCACCCATCCTCCTCCTTCTAACCCTCCCCCAAAATGTACGCCATCTAGCTCATTTACGTAGATCTTCTCGTTCTCTTTTTCATCAACTCAATTTACAACATCATGATTTCTTCCTCTGCGCCCGGAGGTGGTCCACAACCCGGGGTCAATTCCTCGTCCAGCATCCACCGACGCCACTTGTCCGCCATACCGTTTTGCTTGCTCTTCACTTTCTTTAAGTCCGAGTAGGCGGCAAATACACGCGGTTCAAGCTCGTCCTTCTGCCAGACCACCAATCCCTCCTGGCCCTCATATCGTCCTTCTGGATCAAGTGTCAAGGGCTCGATTTGACATAAGTCCACTTTATCGGCTGGAAGGAGATTGGCGTCGAGACGATCACGGTTGTTGCTCAGAAGCACTCCTACCCCTCGCACCCGCCCGTCGTTTTCGATGAGGCCGTGAGCGTGCGTGGGGATCGGGTACTCAACCACGTCGTATTGCTGTGGTAATGATGGATCGACAGCTCGCGCGGCTTTGACTACCGTTGATTCTTCTGCCGTAACTGATTGCCCTGCCTGCACTGCGCCGGCTTCTCCGTCGGCTGTGGGGTTGGCTCCACCTTTCTTCAGACGCCACCCCGCCAATCTTGAGTCGCTCAGCTCTGGGAGGTCATTGAGAAGGTCGTGTGTTTTGGTGGTGATGCTCTGTTGCTGGGCCTTGCGAACGGCGAGCTCGCTGGCGCGGGCGATCGCGTACTGTCGTGTCGTGTGGGGTGGAGGGTTGGGAGAGGGAGAAGTGAGGAGGGTTCATGATGCGTGGAAAGGACGCAGAATGGCTTGTCCAAGTGAATCCGTTTCCCTCTTTTTGCTATATTTGCTCGTTTTGACTCCGGATGTTTGGGTAGCCTTGATGTGCCCATGTCCAGGGTGGTTGTTGCAGCGCAGGGGGCACCATTGGCCTCCCCCACTCACCCCTCGACCTGTGCTCAACACTCGAGCGCTACCCCAAATCACACCACCACAAAAGGTAGTGTCCCCATTCTCTTTTATACACTCCTCTAATGTTTTCAGAACAAGGTCGCTGCTGCTGTGCACCACAAAGCAGCAGCGGCGACTGAGAACAGCTACAACTAGCCAATCGTCTCTCGGTCTCTGTGCACGTACCTGGTTAAACGAGAAGGGCAAGAAATAGGAAGACGTACCCACCAGGCCTCCAAGGCACACCAACAGTAGCCGCCACATCACTGTAAAAATGAGGAAGTGGTGTGAGATTGGAGGGGGCAGGGCGGTGTGAGTTGAGGCAAACAACTTGAAACGGCGTGCGTACTGAGTTGCAGCTGGAGAGCACAACGCCGCCAGGCCAGCAGCTCTCGTGGGTGGACCAGCACCTCGCGCCTCTGGCACGCTTACCACAAGTATGAACAGGAGAGACTTCCAGAACAACACCTTTGACATCTTCATGTTGTGTTGGCTAAATCGACCCTAGCCAAGGCTGTCAAAGGATGGTCAAAGTCAAGTTCGGCGCCAAGCAACCATGTGATGGGCCTCACACAGCTCCAAAATGGAGAGCAACAGAGCAATAGAGTTATCTGCGCGCAGATACACCGAGTAATGTGCGTGGTGATAAGATTTAGACTATTAAGGGTTCCAGAGCTTCTCAAGGATGCTTGTCGATAGAGATGGGGAAATGGACACGACTTGACCTCCCCACACCCTTTACGGCTTCCCTTCCCCTCCCTCCACACCCCAAGTCTCTTTCCCCTTTCGACGTACAAAGAGGCGCTTTTAATATCCTTTTGGATTGCATAAATTGGCAAATATCCCAGAACTAAAATGTATGTGAAGAGGCTGGAGCCTACAGTAACTCCCCTCCCAATATACCAATCAATATACAATATACATTCATGTATATATGCATACCCTCCTACAACTCACCACAACAAAAGAGACGAGGCGAACATTCGAGACCTTTCTCTGCAGTATTCGATTGATATAATTCTTGGTTTGAGAACAAAAGTGATCTACACAAGATTTCGATCGGACAACACGGCATACGGTCTCGCACAAAAAAAAACCGTCCGTCCCACGCTGCCAGACGCCCTCCTTCCCTTCCCTTTCATTTTACACACCTCCTTCTTTCTCACCCACCTCTGCATCTTATTTACACGTTCTTATTCATCTTGAGGTAGGAATACAACCCAAAACAGCACAAGCTAACCGCGTAGCCAGACGCCTGCGTCCCACTTACCAACTCTCCGTAGTATAAAACACTTAATAACACCAATCCTGCATTTCTCGCCGCTCCCAACACCTTCAACGTCACTGAGTTCGTCTGCTGCACAACCAAGTAGCTAGAAAAATTGACTCCCACCCCCAGAGTTCCCGCAAACAAGAACAAGGCCGGATGAGCAAAAATTTGAGAAAACGCCCCATTGGCATGCATGCTTTTATATTCAGTGAGAACACTGGCACCCATCAGACAGAGGGCCCCAGCAGGCGCCATGTAGAACTGCGACTCCACGATCCCAAACCTGAGGGATTGCAAAAAGTGTTGGACTAATATCAAGCGGATGGCTTCGGTGAGCTCCGCGGCCATCATCAACAAGATCCCTGGGAGGTTAAAATTGACTTCGCCCAAGGAGGCAAGGGCCGTGCCGAGACAGATGCCCATCACGGACATAACGATCTAGAAGAGAGAAAAAGAAAAAAATAGAAAGAAAGTGTAGAAGTGATTATTTGGTCGTTGATAAGCGCCCTGATTTCCCCAGTCCCCTCAATTCACCGAGAAACCTACCCGCGGCTCCGATACCTCCACATGCAAAAGCACCCCCACCGCCAACACCATCACCGGCGTGAACGCCTTGAGCATCTGGATGAACGAGACGGTTAAGAACATATATACGGCGTTGCCCAATGTCAGCGTTGCAGCCTGGCAAATTCCCACGGGGACCACATTCCATAAATACATCTGCCGTGTCATTCTTGCTTGATTGTGTAGCTTATATCCGAATACACGGACGGCAAGATGCGCGACGATTGAGGACGAAATGAGACCCAAGGAGGAAAGAAACATGGGGTAATTGAAACCACGGCCATTATCCAGATCCTTGATGATGTGCTTGTTGACGAGGATAAGGGTGGGACCTGTTTATACAGTGGGTGGGGATGCGGAGAGGGAAGGAGGGTTGGGGAAACATCGATAAGTGCTTAGCATTAAGTTGATTGGTAAAAGCAATAGACGAAAGGCACTTGAAAAATGCATGATGACACTATGACTAAATGACAGGTGGAAGATACACTCCGATACGAGATCCAATTTGGAAGACAAAAAACACAGAATGTAGAGATTCGCGATCCACCAATAGCCTACACTTGTCACATACCAATGCCCATGTACAAGCCACAAAGCAGCACTGTCTTACTGGCCTGCATAAATCGGTAAAGACTCAAAACTGCGACGGACTCCCCTCCCGGAACCTCCTGGTAGATCGAATTCAGCAATGGCTCCTTGTCCAATTTGCTGTGGCGGGTGATAGTGGAGTTCTCCTCACTTTCGATGATCCGCACGCCGTTGACCACCTTACCGGCTTCTAGCGGTGCAGGGGACACTGATACATTCACCATGGATGTGCGCTTCCCCTCGCGCGTGCACCAAGGGGTCTGCTGCAGCATCATGGCGTTTGAATCTGTGCCGTACGTGTGCGAAGGAAAGTGGAGGTGAGGTGTGATATCGGGGTATTGAGAAATAAGGCCAAGGTGATACCTTTGCTGCCGGAGCAACAGCAACCCAGACGACAGAACAAGGGATTTTCTGTGATCGTAGTGTTTGCGGTTTTTTGATGCGTGGCTTCGTGCGTGCTCTGGCTTTAAGCATAGGGGTTTGTGCGTATGGCTTCTTGCCCATGTCCTCGCGATCGCTAAAGCAACGTCGCTGAGAGCGGCCCAGCCCATGCACGACTCACTTTAGTTGTGTGGCATCGGGTTATGTAGTTCGTGGTTGTGTGTGAGCTTGAATGTAGGTCCTGCAGCTTAGTAGAAATACGTGACCGCTCAGGCTCGGGTGCTTCCATGCAGCAAACTGCCTCCGACATAGGATGATGAAGAAGTCTCTCGGAATTGAATCATCATAATCGCCCACAAGCCGCACTGAGCCCATTTAAATCGCATTAGACGCTAATCCGACGCTCCACATGTACACGTCCACAGAGCCATCGCCATGGAAACCTTCAACGGAAGGCCCTGCTTTCAAACCATGCTGCTTCTCGCACTGGCGGCAGCGACGGCCACAAGGGCGGCGTCGAGCGCCGTCGACACACTGGGTATTCCTCCTGCTGCGGCCTCTGTCTTCGGGATCGCCAAGCAGCAAGGGAAATTTACGTGCTTGACTGACAAGAACAAGGTCATCTCTTTCGACAAAGTAAGTTAAATCTAGTGTCTGTGTATTGGTGGGAATATGCTCCTTCTCCTGGATGCCGACATGGAGGAGAAGTTTGAGAGTGGGCGTGCCGCGGGACCCGTGTGTCAAACGTGCATGTCGTCCCTCGTGCATCGGCATTGAATGAAAAGACATGAGCGTATGACACCTGAGTGTGCAAATGTTCCCCTTTTCATCCTATTATAATCGCTTTGTATTCATCCTCTCACCGTGCACGACCCGCCCCTCCCTCTCTCTTCTCTTTCCCTACAATAATCTCAAGGTCAACGACAATTTTTGCGATTGCCCGGATGGATCCGACGAACCCGGCACCAGCGCCTGTGCCCCCGAAGGCCGTTTTTATTGCCTTAACGAAGGCCACAAGGGTGCATCCATTCCCTCATCCAAGGTCAATGACGGCGTCTGCGAGTTTGCATGTTGCGACGGCTCCGACGAAGCCCCCGGTGTATGTCCCAATCGCTGCGTGCCTTTGGCGGCTGCCCGCAACGAAGAACGTATGGCCCGTCGGAAAGTGATCGAGGGGGGAATGGCGAAGAAGATGGAATACATAAAAAATGGGGAGGCCAAAATGGAATCTCGACTCAAGGAGTTGGCGTCTCTGCAAGCGAAACGGATTCGGGTAGGAACACAAATCACCGAGGCAAGGACTCAGAAGGAGGTGGAAGAAGCCAAGGAAATGGTGGCGAGGCGCGAGGCAGTACAGGAAGCGGCGGCCAAGTTGAGTGGGGAATTAGGGGTGGACGGGATGGAGAAGGAGAAGCTGGTTGAAGTGTATCGTCAGCTGAAGGGGAGGACAGGAGAAGTATTGAAAGTAGTGCTCGAGGAAATCAAGCTCAAAGCCGAGATTAAGGAGGAAAAGGAGGGGGAGAAAGAGGAGGAGGAGGAGGGAGAGGGGAAGAGGGACACGACAGAGGAGAGTAGGCAGAAGGAGGCGGCTTTGATGAAAGAGAGGCTAATGAACAGAAGAGAGAAGGGGGGAAAGAAGGAAGATACTTTCTTTAAGAAGCAGCTGGGCCCCGTGTTGGCTGATGATGAGGAGGAGGTGGAGCACGATGAGAGCATCTTTGACGACCACTACGCTGAGGACGAGGATGACGAGGAGGACGAAGAGGGCGAGGACGAGGAGGACGAGGAAGAGGAGGAAGAGACTTCTGGAAAGAAGGGAAATAAGGAGAAGGGGGAGGAGGTCCTCGAAGAGCTTAATCCGATTTTGAAAGATATGTTGAGAGAAGCGGAGGAAGGGGTGAATGAGCCATTGCCCTCCGCGGAGGCTGCTCGGAAGGCCTTGACCGAGGCAGAAAAGGAGGAGTGGGAGTTGAATAAACGTGTGAAAGAGATCGAGTCGGAGGGGGAGGAGGACTATGGGGGGGGATTTGAGTTTTATTTGCTGAGGGGCAAGTGTTTCACTAAGATGGTGAATAAATATAAATATGAGATGTGTCCTTATAAAGAGGCGCAGCAATTGGAGGGGAGTGCGGTGAGTGGGACGAAGCTGGGGAAATGGGAGGGGATGGAGAGACTTAATGCTTCTTCGTCCATAAAAACGGCTGGAAGAGAAGACATATTGCACAAGTTTATTTTTCGGCATGGCGCGAAGTGTTGGAATGGCCCGGAGCGGTCGTTAACGGTATTGGTGGGTTGTGGGTTGGAAGATGAGGTAGTGAGGGTGAATGAACCGTCGATGTGTGAGTACGAGATGGAATTTAGGACGCCCGCGGCGTGTTCCTCGGTCTTGTTGGAGGAGGAGGAAGAGGAGGAGGGAGGAGGGGAGGGATGGCATGCGGAATTGTAGGAGAAGGAAGGAAGGAGGAATGGTGCGTGTGAGACGACTACACCCAAATATTAGAAGGAAAAAAAGTAATCGTCACCAGGAAGAAACCAAGGACGTAGTTCACCTCGCTATAGTGGTGTATAAGTATATGTTTACCATGTGGCACCCCTGATGTCATTATCATTCATTTCTTTTGATTTTATGAGATAATAAATCTAATCGGTTCACTCCCCAGTCCTCAAGCCCCACCTCGTTTGGCAGCCCAACCTCGCTTGAGGGGCAACACACAACAACTATGACGACAACAATCACTCCCTAAAATAACGGACGGACAAAAAATATCAACATATTTCGTTCAATCTATGTCATTTCCCCCCTCCCTCGATTCTCTCAGTTACCCGACCAGGCCCACTTCCCTTGGTACAAATTCCCTTCTTGGCAGCCCTGCCCTCGCCCCTGGCTTCTTTAGTTTCTGCGCTGCCACATAACCCCCCAAGACCAGCATTCTTGGAATCGGCAGTGAGTGAGTCAACCCATATATTATTCCAGCAATAAACGCATCCCCTGCCCCGGTGGTATCCACAACCTCTTTCGGCTCCAACGGCCATGCCTTGCACTTAATTACTACTAAGTCCGTTGCCTCCGACGGACAGGTGTATGTCGATTCCTGCATCCCTAAAGGCATCGGCCATATCCTATCTTCCCCATCCCTCTTCCCCCCAAGCAGCATATCTTCCGAACGGCCCATTACCATGCTCCCATCCGCGCCAAGCGTTGTGAAAATTAATCTCGCTTTCCCCAAACTCAAAAGCGCCGCCATTCCTTCCTCTGTGCTCCTCGCGCCCGTAAACGTCTTGGGAAACGCTGTGTTGGTCACTAGAAAATCGCAAAGGGGGACAAGTTCCTTTAAGTGTGGTCGGTCTTTTTCGGCGTCAAGCATGACTGGAATACCGCGTTCGCGAGAGAGCCGGGCAAGCTTGATGGCTGCAAGGGTGTTGCGTCCGTCGAGGTGGAGAAAGTCCACCCCGTCTAATAGAGAGGGAAGAACCTCCTCTTCAGTCATGTCTTCGGAGGGCGTGTGTAAGCATGTGCGGGTTTGACTGGCGGTGTCGACGATGACATAGGTGAAGGGAGAGGAGATGCCGGCCTTGCGGATGACCCGACGGGTATCCAATCCGTCCGCAGCAAGCTCATCAATAATCATCTTGCCATATGCATCATCGCCCACTTTTGTAAAAATCTCGGCATGGACGCCCAAGCGACTGAGAGCCGTCAGCGTATTGCCTGCATTGCCGCCACCTTGGACCTTGAAATCGCTCGTCCGGATTTTGGCATCAGGGGCGGGGTAGGCGTCGACGTAGGCTAGCAAGTCAATGCCCGTGACCCCCATTCCCAAGACTTTGGGATGAGTGTCACTGCTGCCGGAATGAGTCGAGGCCATGGGAACCGTAGCGGTGCGTGTGCAAGAACGGCGCAAAGGGGTGGTGGAAGGACCCGAGGAGAGGGGGTGGTGGAGGGCTTCGGAGAACGACAGGAAGGCCACGTGAAGAAGCAGCAGCGAGAGCGACTGGCGCATAGGCAGGAGGAAGGGGTAAGGAGACCAAGATGCTGTGGTAGTCGATGCATACGGGAGGGTCAGTGGGTTGGGTTGTGAGGCAAGGGGGGGTAGGGTGGAGGTCGGTGTGATCTCGGGAGTTGTTGCTGCCCACAAACGGCTGGCGTCATGGGCCACTGAAGCAAACTCTACTTACTACTATATTTTTTACGAACCCACCTCGGAATCCTATCCCGATTCGCAGGACGACCATGGCTACTCCTGTGATCACCAGGTCGGCAGCTGCACTCGAGGAAGGGATGCTACCCCTGCATCCACACCCACAGCGCCACTCAATAACTCAACTGCAATGGGTCCTGCAGATGGCACACTCGGCAGAGCCCGCAGACCAACAGAAGGCGGCCATGGAGTTGAATATTATGATTGAAGGCACTACACTCTTTCCCCTGGTCTCTTTTGCCCCCATGGCCCACTCCTTGTGCCGTCTTCTACCGAGCCAAGACCAAACAGTGGTCCACTATGCAGCTCGAGCAGTGAAAACGCTGCTGCTTGACGACGCATTGAGGGGACAAGCCTTGCTTGTAGGGCTACCCAGGGTACTCATCACTGCACTGCACACGTGGCAGGAAGAAGTGCCCTGCTTGCGGGAAATCTTGGGCGCATTGCAGACCTTGTCATGGGACAAACACTGTGTCAAGAGCATTGTGGCGCCGGGGACAGGGCCGGGAATAGGCCGCAGCAGCATCAGCACCAGCGCCAGCACCAGTAGCGGCTGCGACCATAATGAGGCTGCGATGAAAGAAAATAGTACCAATACACCCAAACTTGATATTAGCAGCACCGAGGAAAGAGGCATTGCTGACACCTGTACGCCCGCGACGTCAATCACGACTACCTCCTGTGCGTTGCTCCCCGTCCTTGCTCTACTTCAAGCCTGCGATCAAGAGGTAGCAACGCTAGCATTAGCTATCACCGCTAATCTGTGCGCCTATAGCGACACGCTCCTACTTGCACACCAAGATCTCATTCTTGCCGTCAATGAGGCACTCCCTAATGTGTTACAAGCCGCGCTGAGCTGTGATCGGTTGCTGCGATGCTATGGTGTTGCTACACTGGCCAACGCGAGTGCGAACCCGTTTTTGGCCGGGAGGATAAAAGAGTTAGGTGGCGTGGAGGTTGTGGAAAAGATTGAGAGGGAGTGTTTGAGGACGAATACGGTGACGTTTGGGGGGACAAGGGTTAGTGAGTGTTGCCAGGTGGCTTTGTTGAGATTGGCGGGAAGTAGTGCGGGTATTGACAGCTGTAGCAAGGGGGGAAAGAAGGAGGGTAGGACGTTGTTGGGAATGAAAAAGTTTAAGTTTAAGTTTGGGAATACGCCGGCGTTGGAGTTGACGTTGGATGGGAGCAAGAACCGGGCAAGAATTGTAGGGTGTTTGATGTTATGGGTGGTGGGAATTTTGTTGGTGTTGCAGCCAGTGCTTAGGCCTAATTAATGGCGGGGGATGGAGGAAGGGGTTGGAGTGAGTGAGTGTGCAATATAAATTGATTGTACAGGTGTTGCGGTGGAGGGAAAATTCCATGCACACTGTGTTTGCGGATGTATGACACCATCAAGGGACATTGTTTAACTTTCTGAGAAATAAGCACTCCCATTGGCAACACGGAGGATAGATAAGGGCAAAAAATAAACGTGGAAAGAAGACATAAAGAAAGATGAACGCAAAGTACCTCCAAATGAGTACAGAAAAGGAAACGCAAGAAATAGCAAGGAATGTGAGAGAAAAGATTCCTGCCTCATATACCTGTACATGTTTATGGGCCAACGCGTTTCTATGTTCGCTTCTCGGTTGGTTTTGTTCTTTTTTGGCTGATTCTTCCTTCCCTCTCCCCTCTCTTGCTACTGACTTCCTTTTAGTGCTTGAGCAGAAAACGTAGCTTAAGACGGGTGCGGCCAGTGTTTAATCGATGCAGAAGTTTAATAGTTTTTCCAAAAACCGTTCTGTTGCTACCACCTCACCCCCCCACCCGAAAAAGATAATGTCAGATAGGCGGACCAAACGTCAGGTTTTCATCATTCAACTCGTTCCTCCTCCTCCTCTTCTCCCTCCTCCCCCTCTTCCTCCTCCCCCTATTCCTCCTCTCTTCTTCCTCCCCCTCCTCTTCCTTCTCCCCTCAACAACTGCTGCGCATGTTCACAAATGTGTAAACAATGAAAACAAAAAACCACACACACACACATGACTACGCCAAACAAATATTGAAAAATCCCTTCTACCTCGCCTCCCTTCCCCACATTCTGCCCTCTTCGACCGACAACACCCTCTATCCCTTAATCCCTGCCGCGTGTATATCCGTTTATTTGACGCCTTTCTCAGGTTTCTCCGTACACCGTCCTCTCCCTGCCGCCTTCTCCTATGCACTATTTACCTCCCCGGCAAGCTCATCAACGGATTCGCCTCCATCACCTTCTCCAAGCTCGAGACGCCCCGTGAGATATCACCGGCAATCAAAGTCAAACTCAACGATGCTAACAACAAGACCGCCACAAAGTTTATACCATTCTCCAGCCGAGGTGAGAGCCTCTTCCCTCTCAACGCCTCGATTAAGACAAAAATCATCTGCCCACCGTCCAAACCCGGAAAAGGCAATGCGTTCACGACCGCTAAATTGATGCTGATAAATGCCGCAAATTTGATCAATGCCAGTTGGTCCACTGCGGCAAGGTCCGCCCCTACTTGCACGATGCCTAAGGGGCCTGTGAGACCTTCCATCCCTGATGAGGAGAATCGACGGAGGGAGGACGAAGCTTCTCGAAGCATGGCCCCAAGCTCCTCCGCGGAGTATTTGAGGGCTTCTGCGGGGTCTTTGGCCTTGATGAGGTTTATCTTTTCGATGTGAGCGGCCATTTGCACGCCTGGGAAGGAAGGCAATAAGGGAGGGAACGATGAGGGAGAGGTGAAATTGTACCGTCGTCTGGTGCTGTGTTGAGAAAGGAGACGAGGGGAACGTACCGATGCTGCTTCGGCCCGTGTCAGGGTTGATCCGTGGAGTGACCGTCTTGGTAATCTCCTCGCCCTTGCGCATGAGGCGGAGCTGGACTGGCTCTCCTGCAGCTTGCGAGATGAGGGAGACGGCACCATTGAGTCCATTTTCGTCCCCACTGACCTTCTGTCCATTCACAGCCAGAATGAGGTCTTCGGGTTGGATGCCTGCCCGAGCAGCCGGGCAGTCTTTCTCCACAAGGCGCATGACGTAGGGTCCCTCGCTAAACTGAGGACGAGGCAATCCTGTCGTGGCCACTGACCCCAGCAACAGGGTAAAAGAGAGAAAGATGTTCGCAATCACCCCGGCGGAGATGACGATGGCTTGCTGCAACGGCGGCCTGTTTTGGAGCAGGTCCTTGTCTTCATACCTAATGAGGGAAAAAGAAACAGGAATCGGATAGAGACAATGGAAGAAAAAGTCTCACAAAAAGAGGCAGTATAGGAGGAGCTTCAAGCAAAAAGAACACACACACAGACGAGTTCACAGACACAGACACGGACACAGATACACACTAAAGCCTACCTGATCAGCTCCCCATCCGTGTCCTGTTCATAGTGAGGAGGAAATGACACAAACCCGCCCATCGGGATCGCTCGCAACGTGTACTCGATATCATCCTCTTCAGGGCCCTCCTTAAACGACAACAATGTAGGCCCAAATCCAATGCTAAAATTACGGACTTTAATTCCCTGAGAACGTGCCCCAATAAAATGCCCGAGCTCGTGCACCGCCACTATTATCGCCAGCACCAACAAAGAAGTAAAATTGTTGGTAATCCCTGCCAAGGGACCTTTGCTAGCTGCGGCAATGGTGACAGCCGTGGAGATAGCCTCGGGGTCCACGGGCGCAAGCGCAAGGCGGGTACTGCGGGCGGGAAGGGAGGTTATTCTAGAGCTTGTGGGACGACGCACGGATGTGGACGCAAAGCGGCTGGAGGTGGAAAGGGTGGACGGGACGAATGCTAAGGCTGTACAGGCAAGACCGATCGCCACGGCCGCGATGACCAAGATGTTGCGGTGACGCCGCATGATAAGGGAGGAGGCTTGGGCTGTGGTGAGGCAGAGGTGGTCAAATGGAGCGAGAGAGTGTGGTCAGGTGCACGGTCTTGGGAGAGCTGTCGTCATGCTTAACCACAATGACAAGTATCATCCGATTGCAGCAGCGTCGCTTTCGGGGAAGAGTACTGTGTGTGAGCGTTGGTGTATAAGGGTGTCGTGGGAGGATGGGGATCGAGCGAGGCCGAGTCAGTGGCAGTTTAACACTGCATTCGCGATAATAAAGGAGCAGGCGAGACAGCACGTCCCGATGTGTGTGGAATTAACTCCCCGACTAACTTTAGCGGCTGAGGTATAACGAGGGCTGTGCGTATCTGTCTGAATCGATGGTTATGGAAGGAAATGTTTAAGCCCAGTCAGAAGTCGCTTGCGTTGCTCTATTGCTTCCCTTTCGCCGAAGCCGTCACCTGCACGACTTTCATGCACCTCAAATGCAATCGCGCATACACCTACACCAAAACTTGACAGGCAAGCATGTGCAAGGGCTCTTTTGGGCAAAGCGGGTGAGCCTGGCTGACTGCTGTGCTTCGTGAATTCCACTCCGACTTCGACCTCCCCACCATTCGACGTTGCTCATCATCACGCCGCCCCTTCGTTATACTGGCCCAAGTCTTCTAAACTGACCCAGTCAAGAGCCAAATGACAACGCCCCAGCCTGGCCGTCAGCGACCTTCAACCCTTACAGGCTTGATGGACGCCTTGGGCTCTTTGCTGCCCCATCCTTTCCAACACCAACAGTCGTATGCCCCATCCTCCTCCCTCTCCCGGTACCGCTCCTTGCTGCAAACGGAAGCCTCACGCCTGCAAGCACAATCCTACAAGGCGGCCAGGGCCCTCCTCGCCTTGGCAGAAGCGAGTGCGAAGGAAGAAAATATGCTCTTGAGGACGGGGGGGCGGCGGCACCTAGGGCTATGGAGACATCATGCCTCGCTTCGACGGGCATTGCTGTTGCTCGAGCAAGAGCAGTGGGCTCAAGCTGCCGGGGTATTGATCAAGCAGGAAGCAATGGTGATGGCCTGGCTACAAAAGGAGGACGAGGAACGAAAAGTAGGAAGTGATGGACAGCAGGGGAAAGAGGATGGAGAGCGGGCGAAAGCAGCAGAGCCCGTGCTACGACCACCGGCCGAGCTGCTGGAAGCCGACGAGGGCATCAAGGCGTTAAAAAAACGGCGGTATTGCTTAACGCAGCTCTGTACAGATGCAGAAGAGGCAATGGATCATCGAGGGAGGGTGGGAGGATTGGAGAGTGTGGGGGGGGGGGGATTTGACTCGCATGACGAACGCAGGCGGAAATTGCTACATTTGACCAAGGAAGCGAGTGTGCTTTATGTGAGTGGCGGTGGAGGAATCGATAACCATGGACAACCGTCATTGCCGCCACCATTGCTTTCCACGAGAGAATCTTCCTCCTCCGCTTCCTCCTCTTTCAGCTTCTTGACCTCCTTGTCCTCCTCTCCCGCAACACCCAGCGACCAGCACCAACAACGGAAACAGTCCCAATCACTACAAATACAACATCAGCAACGTCGACAAGAGCAACAAGACACCAAAATCCTGCAACTCCGCATGTATCTTGAACGTGAATTCTCGTACCTAGTAGAGGACCAGCGGTACCGCGAGGGCCGCCTCCTCGACCGGTGGCTCGCCCTCATCCAAGCAGCCGCCAGTCAAAGCAACACTATTGCAGCCGCTGTTGCGCATCGAAAACAGCAGCAGCAGCAGCAGCAGCAGCAGCAACAGCAGCAGCAGCAGCAGCAACAACAAGAACAACAACAAGAACAACAACAAGAACAACAAGAACAACAAGAAGAACAACAACAAGAACAACAACAACAAGAACAACAAGAAGAACAACAACAAGAACAACAACAACAAGAGCAGCAGAAGCAACAGCATAAGCACTCTCAGGGTAAGGAGCATCACCAACAGCAGCAGCGGACTATGCCGAGAAGTAGAAGTGCCTTCTCTCTCTCCTCTTCTGCCTCTCCTACCACCAATATCTACCCGACGAGCAGTGCCATAAGCAAACACAGTAGCAAAGACAGAAACAGCAACAACAACCACAACCACAACAACAGCATCAGCAGCAATAGCAACAGCAGCAACAGTGGTAACAGCCACGTCATCAACCTCCCTGTATTTACCCCTCACTGCATCGTCGCCTTCCTCAACTATTTTATAACCAACCGCCTCCTCCTCCCCTACTCCCTTCCTCCCGTCCTCCGCCCTGCCCTCGCCGGTCTAGTTGTATCATATGTTTTTCGCAAGGCCCGTCGCGTCGTCTCAGGTTACGTGAAAGGTGGAGATATCCTCCTTCCCTCCCTCAACCAGCAATGGCGCGAGCAGGTTCAAAAAGCGAGAAATTTACCTCCACATATCCTAGGCGTACCCGATTCGTTTCTGTCTTCACTTCAGAGGGCAGATAGGAAGGAAAAGAGGGAAGAAGAGAAGGTGGAGTTCTTGGGTGAGACAACACGGGCACTGACTAGAATGGGATTGAAGCTGACGCCGTTGGATGCGTTGGATTCCTTGTTGGTAGCTGTGAGGTGCTTACACAAAGAGGCAGCAGTAGCAGCAGCAGCAGCAGCAGCAGCAGCAGCAGCAGAAGTGGGTGGAGAAAAAGATGGAGAAGGAGGAGATGGAGGGGATGAAGGAGAGGTAGCTGCGACAGCAGCAGCGTCAGGGACAGCAGCAAAAGCAATAGTAGGAAATGGAACAGGAGGAGGGAAGGAGGGAAAGAAACGCCTAACCTTGACCCCACAACAATCATTGCCGGCTGATGTTCTTTTCCCCTTGCTGGTCTACGCCTTAGTCCACGCGGACTGTCCCGACGTGTTTTCGTCTTTGTATTTGTTGAGACACTTTGCAAGTGGTGACGAGAATGTGGGCGAGAAAGCTTACTATATCACCACCTGGGAAGCTGCAGTTGCGCATGTCTTGTACAGGAAGGATGAGGAGAAGGCTGGAGAGGGAAGGCGAGGGAGGGAGGAGGAGGAGGAGGAGGAGGAGGAGGAGGAGGAGGAGGAGTGCCATGTGTCGCTTGAGGAACTGGGTCCATGTTTCACAGCGGAGGAGCACCAGAGGGGTTTGGCTTATTTGGATGAATGGTTGGCGTCCGAGAGTGCGATGGAGGAGACGATGGACATCTTGGAACAGGACGGGTGGTTTTGAGGGAGGCGGGAGGGAGGGAGGGAGGAGAACAGGACGACAAGAGCATGTAACGATAGCACTGAGAGAAGTAGATCAAAGACATAGAGAAGTAGCGACAACCATACAGACATTGACCGTTTTTCTGCAGACATGAAGAGGACAATCCTAATAAATCATGCGTGATCAAACTGCCATGAGGAAGGTGATCCCAGGCTCCGAGGCTGTGCCGACGACGAAGACGACAAAAAAACGAGGCGGTTCCGTGTTGTCTGTTACACGTCATTATTTGTGGCTTTTCTTTTGTTACCTAGCGTCATTTTCCCAACCACTCTCCACCAAAGAATTTCTTCTGCTCTATTCAATTTTCCCCTAATTTATTCACACGAAGCTCCACTCCCTCCCCCTCCTTCCCTTCCCTGCTACCTCCCACCACCACCACCACCACCATTACCTCCACAGCTCAAAAACAAATATGAAAACGCCGACATAAATAACTGGCAGTCCACCCGATCCATCACGCCCCCGTGCCCTGGGATGCTATCCCCGAAATCCTTCGTTCCCGTCGCCCTCTTCGCCGCACTCGCCAGGATTCCGCCCAAGGGGGCTCCAAAGGACGCAAACGTTGCAAGCACCAACGCCTGCCAGTCACTCAAACTCAACCATCCCCCCATCGCCCGTTTGGAATCCTCTGGTATTGATCCCAACACCGCCTTCAGCAACCGTACAATCAACGGAGCACTCAACACAGTCAATCCCGCCGCCCCCCAAAAACCTTCCCAGCTTTTCTTGGGCGACAATTTCGTCAAGGGTGTCTTGCCCAAGGGCACCCCTACTAAATACGCACCAATGTCATTCACCACTACCAGCAGAACCGAAAGCAAAAAAGGCCTCACCCCCCACTGCTTCAATATAGCAATATACCCCGACCCGAGCCCTACAGTCAAAAACAAAGTAAAATGCAGCCCTGCGAGATGCGCAACCTGTCGCTGCAGTTGCTCCCCCGGTCCTTTAAGTGTGATTGCTCCTCCGAGCAAGCAGACGTAAGCCAAATATTGGACCAATCGGCGCCCTGGCCAGTACCAATGCAACCATGAAGGCAGCAAAGAAGGCATGAGTGTGTCACCATACGCCCAGGAATGGCCCGTGTTGAAGGCGAGGATGAACCAGAGCCAGCGTGATGCGAGGCTAGAGGGGAGGTCAAGCCCTTTGTCCAAGAGCTTGGCAACTTCGTTATATGCCCCTGCTTGCGCGCCAATGACGATAAGCTCGAGCCCTTTCCGTTGTCCAACATAGGTAATGACGGCAGTCAATCCCAGCAAGGCCAGCGTGCTCGCAACGCGCGTACCCCATGAGCCTTTGCGCGATTTAATGCGGGTCATCACACCGGCGTCTGGTTCAGGAGGAGGGGCCTCGACAACGGTGATTGTGGTGGGAGTAGACTTTCCGAATAAGCCACCACCGCGATGATGTAGACTGGCTTTGCTCAGCGCAGGGAGGGCTGAGGCCGAAGCGCCAGCCGAGGACATTGTGTAGTCAAGAAGACTCAGGAGGGTTATGACAAGGAGGAAGAAGACTGGGCTTGCTACCCGCCCCGCACACCGGTCCCACATTGCTTTGCTAGAGGTGAGCTTGTCTATATTCAATAGCGCGTGGTGTGCATCGTGTGAGAGAGTGTCTGAGGTGATACACAGGATTACAAAATTCGCGGGCTCGGACACACGACGACTATTTCTTGCAGAAACGTTGCTCGCGGGCTACTGTTGGCTCCCTCTCTCCCTAACGCATAGACTGACAACACGATTCTATGCACACCGCACAGGGCATGTGGGGCGTCAGGAAGGCTTTCTTTATCTCCTCCATATCCGCTGCTTCTGTTGCTGTTACTGCTCTTGCTTGTCGCATTCACACCACGACAACCTCCCCCCGCTTTTGCTTCACCGCCCCCCCTCCAAGCTTCTCCTTGCCGCACTTGTGTGACTTAAGGAACACAAGGACGACGGCATTACGTCTCGGTTTTGACTTCACTGCCGCTGCTCAACCCTATTCCTCCTCCTTTCTCTCCCGCTCCGGTTCGACCATCGCCACGAAGAGACACATGGCGGCAAGCAGCAGCACCACCATCTCTCCGGCCACCGTGAAGACCAAGGTCCTCACTCTTCTCTTCGTACGGCGCGCAAATCCCACTTCAGGGGTCAAGGAAGTCTTGCTAGGTATGAAAAAACGAGGATTTGGGATTGGGAAATGGAATGGCTTCGGTGGGAAAGTCGAGCCTGGGGAGACAATCGAAGCCGCCGCCTTGCGAGAGCTCGAGGAAGAGTCGTGCGTCAAGGCCAGCGGGGTGGAGCTACGAGGGAAGATAACGTTTACATTTCTGACGATTCCCGAGGTGCTGAAAGTGAGTGTATTCGAGGCGGTGGGGCCAATGACGGGGGAGCCGCAAGAGACGGAGGAGATGAAGCCACAGTGGTATGCAGAGAGTGACATTCCGTTTGAGAAAATGTGGGCAGACGACAAGTATTGGGTACCATTATTTTTGGAAGGAAAGCGATTTAGGGCTTTGTTTGAGTTTGATGACGAGAGTACAATCGTGAGGTATGATTTGGATACGTTGAAGGAGGGTGAAGAGTTGTGAGGGAGGGAGGGGGGAAGGACGGGTAGGGCCGTGAAGGCAGACATAAATGTAGAGGAGTGGCTCCTTTTGGGCACAAAATCAAATCAAATCGGCATTATAAGCATAAGCCAAGGCACGCTGTTTTCTACTAATCATTTTTCTGTTTCTGAAGTTGTCGCTCTCCAACCCACGCTTTAGAAACATCTCTTTCCCCTGCCGGGGCTCTTGGCAGTGTCTTTTCTGCCTTCCTTCCCCCTTGTCTCTCTCCCTCAATAGCTAACACTGGTGCCACTTTCTCCTCATTGTATACTCCGTCCTCAACCCTGGAAGCATACTTCCCCGTCCACCTCACTTCCCCTCCTCCCCACCTCCTCCTCCTTCCCCTGCCGACGCGTTCAAACTACTCGCTATCTTAATCGTGGTGCCCCTCCTAATCTGTCCCCATCCTATCAACCTCCAGTGCTTATCTACCCGTCGACTCAACGCAATCTTCTCCCCCTCCTGCGTGCACACTGGCTGGGTCAGCATAATTTTCGCATAATCCTCCCTCTTCCCCACGTCCTCCCTTAGCCCCAACACCTTCCCGCCCGTGGCCGTGCTCCCAATATTAACCATCAATATCTCTTTGGCTTGCAGTTTCTGCACTTTCGCCTTCTTCTCCCCGTCTTGGGTCTTCACGCCCAAGAGCCGCCGAAGCAGATAGTACGATATTTCCACCTCTGTAAAGACCTCGGGCAACTGCCCTCTTAATCCCAACACCTGGCCCACCAAGCGATCTGCCCTTGTCAAGGTGGGATCAATCCTCGTTCCCACGCCTATCAAGCCCCCGGGTACAGCGAATTCCAATTCGTTGTGCTCCGCAAACAGGGAGGTGATCTGGCTGAAGATGGGGACGCACTTCACATTCCCCTCGGCGTCCTTAGTGACTATGCCGGGCCGGACCTCGATCTGGTCGCCGAGCTTCAACACACCCTGCAGGATACTCCCGCCCGCCACGCCGCCCTTGAGGTCCTCCACTAGCTCCCCGGGCTTGTTCACGTCGAAGGAGCGGATGACGATCAACCGCGGGGAGGAGGTGAAGTCACGAGGGGGGACAGGAATGCGGTTCACAAGGTACTCGCACACCACGTCGATGTTGAACTTTTTAACGGCAGAAATGGGAATGATGGGTGAGGAGTCCGCGACAGTGCCAGCTACGAACTTGCGGATCTGTAGAGGAGAGAGGGAGAAAGGGAGGGAGGGAGGGAGAGGGAGTTGGAGAGGGAGATGGAAAAGACACGATACATAAAAGATTCAGGCGGCAAGGAGAAAACAAGAAAAGGAAAATGGGGACGGACGGGCAATCAGGAGCTAGGGAGGGAGGAATGGAGGGAGGGAGGAAGAAAGGGAGGATGGGTTTACCTGTTCGTATTGCATGGAGGCATCGGCGGGCTTGACCAGATCCACCTTATTCTGCAAGATGATGATGTTGGCGAGACGCATGATTTCCACGGCAGCCAGATGCTCAGACGTCTGTGGCTGAGGACAAGCTTCATTGCCAGCGATGAGGAGGAGGGCGGCGTCCATGACTGCGGCGCCGTTAAGCATCGTGGCCATCTGGGGAAAGGAGGAGGAGGACGGGGAGGAGGAGGAAGAGGATGCGAGGGAGGGAAACAGAAGGGACGATGTTATTGGTTGCCACGTGCACACGTTAAGCCCCTCTTTCCTCCTTCCCTCCCTCCTCCCCTCCCTCCCAACGTACCAGAATATCGTGCCCCGGGCAATCAACAAAGGAGACATGCCTTTGCAACTCCCACACCTTTCCATCCTCTTCAAACACGTCAGGAGCAGACGATCCCTTGGCTCGGTAATTCCCTGGCACGCCATCTTCTGCGGGGTTACACTTAAAGATCTTGGCGTTAGCGTACCTTGGACGGAGGGAGGGGCGGAGGGAGGGTTGAGAACTAGGTTGGGATCTCCACAAGGAGGGAGGGAAGGAAGGAGATATGAGCCTTACCCTAGCTTGATGGTAATATTTCGCTCAAGCTCTGGCTTGGTTCTGACTGTGTTCACGCCACTGATTGCCTTCACCACCGTCGATTTTCCGTGCGCCACGTGACCGATAGTCCCGATATTTATGGTGGCTTGCTTGGAGATGACCTCGGGCGTCAGGGGGGTGAGGGTGGAGGGGTCGGGCATAGGCTAAGAGGAGGGAGAGCGAAGGAAAGGAGTAAGGAACGGAGTGAGTGAGCCATGAGGAAGGACATTAAGCCTTATCAAAAGGAATGTTTTGGAGTGTTGCGGACAGGTGCGGCATGCAAGGAGACACAAATTATGAGGCTCACAAGAATTGCTGGAGGAGATTTAGAATAAGTCACGGCGGGAAGAAGCTACAGAAGCACCATCTAACCTACAGAGTTCAGTCATCGCGTGTGTGCTTGGTGACGGAAGGAAAGGATTGCAGGAAAAGAAAGTAATCAGGCAGACTGCAAGCACGCACACGTACCATGGTGCTGCTCAGGGGGGGAGGGCGAGACGCTCCTTCCTTGATTTCAACGGCTGCAGGTTCCGACTAGCCTTTCGCACTCCTCCTGCTGTTCCTCCTTGTGAACAGCGTGGTCTGGCCTAATAGCGATTAATTGAGTGGCAAAGGGTGTGTGCGGGTATAGAGAAGGATGAGATGATGATGCGGTGTGTGGGTGGAGGGAGGAGGCGAATGAGGATGCATGGAGGCCTGGGGTCTTGCAAGCCTGCCTTGTGGCCAATCAGTCATACGACCTCATCTCTCCCCTTGCTTACATACCGACAAGGCTTGCCGTTCGTGAGATGGTGTTACACGCGAGGCGACAAGGGAAGAAGGAGCGAGGCCTTCCATCCACAAGAACGGACTGGAGCCTGCATCTCGCGCCAGATAAATTCTGTCTTATTCAATGACACTCAAGTAGTGTGTGTTGTGCGACACCGCAAGCGGTGGCAAAGACAGAAGCATGCCCGGTAGAAAACCCTTTTACAACTACGCCTAATGCTCCCCTTTCTCCTCCCTTCTCATTGTCCCAATAACAACAGGCCACAAAATGAAGTTGACGACAAGCAACTTGCTGCTTCCCGTCCTCGGCCTTCTCCTACTCCTTTGCCCCGCGACGCACGCCTTTCCTTTGCACTCCTTCTTTGGCAGCGGCAGCTGCAGAGCCACAACTTCTTCGCCAACTTCTTTCAAGGTAGCAGCAGGCGCAGTGACATCCGAGGAGGCATCGTTGTCCAAGGTACTTATGGGATTGTAGATTGGAGGGAATGAGGGAGGGAGACGACAAGCACGCACACCTTGAGCTGGTGGCACTGTTAAACTTGGTGGAGTGTCTTAATTTAGATGTCTCGCAAATTTGGACATAGTATTCACCTTTTCCTTCATGTATCATATCAACGACAGCGCTCCGCGGCCCTGATAGTCCCTCCTCCTCCTTCTCCCTGTCCCGCAACGTGCCAGCCTGACGCCATCATTAAGAGACACGGCGCATCTCCTTTATTCTACCTGGCGCGATTTGCCATGGCATTAGCCCCGTCCTCGTTGATGATGATCGGGGCTGGGACGTTATCCACAGCGTTGTTTGCGCCAGTGGAGACGGTGCATGCTGCTGCTGGGGCGGATGAGGTGGGGACAGACACGGATTTTAAGGTAAGCGTGCGGGAGGAGTGAGGTTGGGAGATAGAGCAGGGAGAGGAAAGGAGGGGGGGCACTTTTCTAGAGCGTCAAATGGGAACATATTGGAATGGAAACGTCAAGCTGGCGCATGAAGAGAGATACACTCACTTACAGTTAATTCACCCACGTCTATATCACGCGTGCACAGATAAAGAGGGGCGCAGCCTCGACTCTGAACCAGGGGATTGTCAAGACCATGACTCGGGGCGTTAATATCGAGAATGCAAATTTTGAGGGGAAAGACCTGACGGTATGGAGGGAGGGAGGGAGGGAGAGAGGGAGGGGGGAAGGGCCTGCGGGCGAGGAGCAAGAGAAGGTCGTTCTGGAATTTCTTCCCTTCTTTTCTCCTCTTCGTTCTCCTCCTCCTCATCACTACCCTCCTCTTCCTGCTTCCAATCATTATTCCTTTATGTGCATTCAGCATCACTCATCGCAACTACTTGTTGCTCACCACTTACCCCTCAGGGCGTGAGCTTTCAGCAGTCCTTGGTGCGCGCCGGGAACTTCCGTGGGTCCAAGTGTTTCACTGCCTCCTTCTTCGACGCCGACCTGTCTAGTAAGTGCCATGGAAGGGTAGGGTATTAGGCCTTTCCACACCTTCCTGGCCTCCCCACTTAATTTCTTCCTCCTCCCTCTCTTTCCTCCCTCCCTCTTTCCCTCCCTCCCTCCCTAACTTGGTTTAGACGCGGACTTCACGGGCGCGAACATGGATCAAGTCAACCTGGAATTGGCCAACTTGAAAGGCGCCATTCTGAAGGATGCACTGGTCCGCGAAGCTTACGTGTCAGGGACGACAAGATTGACGGGTAGGATGGGGGGAAGGAAGGGCGGGAGAGGAAGGTGTGTGTGGACAAGACGCGTTGGTTTGCTGCCCAGGAGGGGGAATGGGAGAGACTGAGCGTGTCGAAGTCTATTCTTTGGCGGACATATCATCTGTCGGGGATACTGTTGGGCCTGTGACTCAATGGCATGTACCATGCGTGCTCCACTCCCTCGCCACGTCCTCTTCCCCTGGCCCCATTAGGGAGTGAAGTTGTGGACCAATGACACATCAAGTATGCACTGGACAAATGTTTTCTTTATAACTGGCATGGCAGCCATAGAGGAGGCCTCTTCTCGTGCGCTCTGAGCGTTTCTATGAACCTGACTTGCACTCCCTCTCACATCATTCCCTCCCACCCCACACCGAACAGGAGTCGAAATCGAAGGCAGTGATTGGTCGGGCACCTTCCTGCGCAAGGACCAGCAGCAATACTTGTGCAATCGGGCCAGTGGTGTGAACCCCATCACTAAAATCTCGACCAAAGAGAGCTTAATGTGCCCGGAATAGAACCCAAAAAATTTGAGGGGGGGGGGGGGGAAAAAAAGAAACCAGGGGCATGGAAGGGGGTTGGGAAAACGGGCGCGGAA
>Ga0160420_100112_pt1 | contig 48209 bp, 53 predicted proteins | sample CelAP2metagpilot_FD_108197 | JGI IMG/M metagenome (GOLD analysis project Ga0160420, IMG submission 108197) | Phycosphere-associated microbial communities from algal ponds in Kailua-Kona, Hawaii, USA - Cellana AP2-5-5 metagenome pilot | ecosystem: Engineered > Artificial ecosystem > Aquaculture >...
CCTAGATCCCTCCCAACTCTCCTCCCCCCACCCTCCTCCGCTCCCTCCCCTCCCTTTTCCACAAATCCCTCACGTCACCCCTCTTCAACCCCCCCCCCCCCCCGCCCCCCCCCCCCCCCCCTTCCCCCCCCTCCCCCCCCCCCCCCCCCCCCCCCCCCCCCCGGCAAGCCCGCCCTGGCCTTGCTCACATCTACGGCCTTATACCCTACTACAGCTCCCCACCCCCACTCCTTCGCTCCCTCCCTCCCTCCCTCCTTCCCCTCCTCCTTCACACAGACCAACCTTCCCTTCTTCAAAAAGGACAAGACGACATCGGGATCCTGAGTGTATTTTCTCATCTCCTTCTTGATTCCCTCCAACTGATTATTCCACGCAAAATATTCAGCGACTTCCGCCTCGCCCTCCTTCCCTCCCTCGATCGTGACCTCCCTCGCAGCCTCTTCTAACTCTGCTGCTTCTTTTTCGAGGGCGGGGGCTGCAGACTCCTGTTGGTACTGGTGAAAAGACGAACGGACGAGGAACTCGGGGTTGGCGCCTTGAACCCTGAGCATATTAAGGAGCATGTTGTAGGACACGTGATAGGAGGAGTAGAGCTTGTCCGGTTCTGTGTTGGGGGATGCGTAATAGATAAATGTACATATGAATCGATGTATATACATGGATACATGCATTCAAACAAAAATGTGGAAGAATGTATACATGAACGATTAAAAACATAGGTGGATACTCTGTGTAGCATTGAGAAAGGTAAGAAATTTACTCGTTTTGAAAATATTTGTAGATGCGTTGGTCGTTGTCAGAGACTCACAATTGCGGTAGGAGCCGAGTAGCTGTTCATAATCGGGCACCGAATGAGGTGATGCACTCAGATTGGTGCCAGCATTGGGTTTCATCACTCAAAAACCATAGAAACGAAACTAATCGATGAACTTTGATGAATAAGAAATAGAATAAATAATACATTTAAATAATTACAGTGAATAGGGAGGGAGTGTAGACTAGAACGTACCTCCATAGAGCATGGTCTTACAGATATCAGGCTCCATCTTGCTGTTCATCATCATGATCACAATCCCCCTGTCGTCCTTCCCTCGTCGCCCGGCTCGACCGCTCATCTGGATGTATTCCCCTGGGGTGACCCACCGGAAGTCCTTGCCGTCGAATTTGGTGCATTGGGTGAAGACAACGGTCTTGGCAGGCATGTTGATACCTGCAGAAAGAGAAGGAAAAGGAATCGTGTGTCAATTAATTCATTTTCAACTTTTTCAAACATTTCGCGCATTTTTGTTTGTTGATTGATTGGTCGGTAATGTTATTGGCTGTTTATTGAATTGTGTCATTATTTTGTATTTTTAGGTCTTTCGGGTTTCACGCTTATGATTCTTTAGGGTGTTATGATGTTATCATCAGAAACTATGCAGGCGCCCTGCTTGAGTAAAGGAAGGGAGGGAGGGAGGGAGGAAGGGAGGGAGGGAGGGAGGGAAGAAGGGGGGGAACGTACCAATGGAGAAGGTCTCGGTGGCAAACAAACACTTAATTAATCCTTCCTGGAAGAGGATTTCGATAATTTCCTTAAGAATGGGAAGGAGGCCACCGTGATGGATGCCGACGCCACGCTTGAGGAGGGGGAGGAGGGAGACGACTTGAGGGAGGGTCTTGTCCTCCTCCGAGAGGGAGTCGATGGCGTTGTTAAACACCTTGGGGAGGGAGGGAGGGAGGGAGGAAGGGAAGGACGGTCGCAGTGAGGAAGAAAAACGTTAACATGAGAGAGAAAGAAGATATGTAAAAGATACTCTTAAACGCCCCGGCAGGCGTTTCCCCCTCTCTTCATGACAGTCGGCGTGCCTTCTCAATCTTCATCGCGCATATCTCACAATCGTTTCTCGAAAGTTCCCGTGTGACATACATTTTTCACTCCCTCCGTCCCTCCCTCCCTACCTGCTCCACGAGCTCTTTCTCCCCCTCCTCGTTGAAATCCAGCTTCCCCATCTTGAGGGCATACGCTTCACACTCCCTCTTAGAGAAGGAAAAAATAATCACAGGGTCATAAGACCTCTCCATAATCAATCGCACGATCTTCCCCAATTCGCTCTGCTGCCCCGCTCCCTTCCCTCCCTCCCTACCCCCCCCACTCTTTTTCTTGCTTGCCCCTTCTTCCTCCCCTCCCTCTGCCTGCAACACCGCCATGGCCTTTTGGAAATTTTCCTCTCGGAACCGACTCTTCTCGTCCACGACCAGGTACAACCCCACCCCTCCTGAAGGAAAGATGTAATGCTGCAAGGGCACGGGCCGGTAATCGGTGTAAACGACGTGACAGGGCTGGTGGTGGATGGTGGCGATCCAGCCTGCGAATTCTTGGCTGTTGGGGATGGTGGCCGAGAGAAAAACGAAGCGTACCTTGTGGGGGAGGAGGATGATGCTTTCCTGGAGGTGGAGAAGGGAGGGAGGGAGGGCAGGAAGGAAGGGGGAAGGACTCAGTCTTCATTCGGCGGGAGGGAGGGGAGGGGAGGCGGTAGGGTAGAGAGAACATACCTCCCACACCACTCCCCGGTCCTTGTCCCGCATGTAGTGAATCTCATCGTAAATCACCCAAGCCACCTCTCGCATGATCTCACTCCCGCGGTAAAGCATCGAGCGGAGAATTTCAGTGGTCATGATGAGGCAGGTCGCGGAAGGGTTAATGGTGATGTCGCCCTGTGCGAAGAGGGAGGGAGGGAGCGAAGGAGGGAGGGCATGAGCACAGGGTTCTCTCCTCGTCCAAGAGGGTGGTAAGGGTATAAAATACGAAGCACGCTTCGCAGATAAGCCGATATAGAAAACCATATGTATCTTACCCCCCCTAAACGCACAGTGTGAGATGAAGGGGGGCTTCTCGCACTTAAACGCACGTACCGTCATCAAGCCTACATCCCCAAACTCCTCGGCCATGTCTCGGTACTTCTGATTCGATAACGCCTTGATTGGCGACGTATAAATCACCCGTTGTTTCTTCTGCAGGCTCATGGCAATGGCGTACTCGGCCGTGACAGTCTTGCCTGCGGAAGTGTGTGCAGCAACGAGGACGGACTCGCCCTTTTCAATGAAGCCAATGGCGGCTTGTTGGAATGGGTCGAGGGGAAAGGCATATGTCTTGGCAGGCTGCGCGGGTGGCATAAAATCGTGGGCGACGTAATCGGCGGGGAGGGCCGAGAAGGAAATGACGCGCCGGCCGTCGGGAGTGATGATTTCTTGGTGTTGGGTGATGGTGGGTTGCACACCCTTTGAGGGACCAGGGTCGTTGCCATCGGACTTGCGCGGACGCTTGCTCCGTCCCTCCTTGCCTGCCTCGTCATCCTCCTCGTTCTCATTGTAGCCTTCATCATTGTTGCGGTTGCCATTTCCTTCTCTGGCGGCCACCGCAACTTCACTTGTTGAGATGGACTTGCGCTTGGTAGCAGTGGGAGAAGCAGGAGAGATGGGCGGGGGCGCGATCGGTTCCACGGTCTCAGCCACGTCGTCCCCGTCAAAAGCCCCAAACAGGTCGTTCAAATCGCCATCATCCATGTTTACCTCTGTGTGGTTGTGTGTAGGGGGTAAGGTGTGGACAGACGGATGGTAAGGGGCAGGGCAACGTCTTTGGGTGGGGAGGTCGGGAGGGGACAGCATATCAAAAAAGCCCTCCCGAGGGTGCACTCCACAGAAATAAGAAATAAGTCGAATTAAGTCACTGCGACTTTAATGCTATTGACGCACGATTTTTTCCACACACCCTTCTACTCTTTGTGATGCTACTGATGCGAGGATAGGGACCAGCGAATGGATGAGGACTCGGGGAATATACTAGTCCCGCCTAGTCCCGCCACGGTCGTGATCTGACTCTTTGTGAATGGGAAAGGAGTAAGAACCCATTCCCCTCATACAGGCACCAAGATGACTTGCGTACAACCCTGTTTAACAATCCTGAAGCCTGCCCTGGTCTCCTTTCTAACTGCTTGTCTCCCCTCAACCTACACAGCATCGCTTAGTCAGGCTAGGTCGAAGCCCGCGTGCCCCACCTCAAGCCCCCTACATCTTATCATGACGGCCAGACATGCGGCGCTCAACGCCGCCCTGATCCTCGTCTCTTCCCTGTTGCTCGCAAGCACACATGCGTTCCTTCTGCCTTCGCCCGCTTCCAGCCAGGCCATCGGCATCACTAGTAGCATTAGAAGACCTGTCGCGACCCGTACAGCTGTCACGGAACGGGAACAACAACAAGAGCGTAAGGGCATCTCGGAAGATGATCCAATGGTGCAACGTATCCGCGACGAGGTCTTGCGTGAGACGGGCGTGGAGCTCGACCAGCTTCTAAACCCTTCAAAGGTCGTTAATCTGGAGTTTGATTTGATCAATTTGCGGAACGAGCGCGATACCACCGACGACAACAAGGCCCTCGCGACGCTCGAAAAGCAAATCCAGAAGAAGGAGACACAACTTGCCACAGAAAAACGACTGGTTATGCGTGGGTGGTTGAAAAATCTGTTCTTGGGGCAGTCCCTGGGAGCTGTCGCCTTGTCAGGAGTGGTAGTATATGATGCACTGCCGGGATTCGACCACTTACCGTTACCCGTCCGAGCGTTCGCGTTTTGGAGCTTCTGGATGTTTACCATTCCGTCATTAAGAGCACGAAAGCCGGGACAGACTGAGAAGAAGGCTTTAGATGTGGCGTTTTTGCTAACCCCGATCGTGAGCTTGGGGATGCCTTTCCTAACGAAGGACATGCCCACCATCTGGTGGGCCAATGCAGTGGCCACTGGAGCGAGTTATGGATACGCGTACGTGTTTCAAGGCAAGGGTGTGGGGGAGGAGGGGATGGAGGGAGAGGAGGAGGACGAGACGTTGCCGGCGCCGTTGAAGGCGGCCCTGAAGGCGTTGGATTGGGGGTCGGGGCGGGAGAGGGGAGTGAGGAAGTAGGGCCGAAGGAGGGGACGATGGGCAAGAAAAGAGGAGGAGAAGGAGGAGAGGGATATCGTAACCATCGCCGTAGATGATTGATCTGCTTGTGCATTTTTTGAAGGCGTTAAAGAAGGAAGAAACGAAAGAAGACTGGAAAAAGGATCAGTGGGTGAAAGAGCGAACGAGAACTTGTTATTATATTCCTCTTTTTAGATCTAGAGGATTTTCATCTAGATTCCAATAAATCCTTTTTTTCTCTATACTTTCAACCTTTCCGTATGTACATGCCTCCTTGTTTCTCCTTTCGGAGTTCTTTGCCCGACGCCACCATCCTGCCTCAATGCTGCTGCCTGTCAGTCCGGCCCGGTCCCTTCTGTTGTGGACACAGATTTAGAGGGCTTTCCGGGAATGTCTCGCGGGCGTCATTTTGAGAAACAAGCGGAAGAGAAGGAGGGTCGGAGAGGGGGAGATTATGTCTTTCGGGGGTGCACAATTGCAAAATAGATTATGAGAATGAGGATGGCACTGACCAACAGGACCGGAGCAATGTTACGAGCGTATCAAATGAATTCCTCTCTGTAGTTGTGATTGAAGGGGGTTTGGAGGGGGAAAGGAAGGGAGGGGGGAGAACGTCGATGCCACCATTTTGAGTGACAAGGTAGATTTCGATGAAAGCAGCAATATATCGAAACTCCACGCATCGAGGCCAAAGACAGGCATCTCAAATCACTCAAATATAGTTATCCATGGAGACGGGTCCGTCTACCCACCTGCACGGGACCTCTGGTGTTTCATAATTTCACACTCACAAGCCGCGATGCCTCATAAGTATTGTGAAGCGAAAGACGGAGGATACACAACGGGCGGTTTACATACAAAATATGACAGATCCTAGAGCAAAAAAAGCGTGCACGACACAGTGAGAAAATGTTTGACGGCCTATCACCCTCGCTCCGCTCTCGAATAGCTCTACCCTTCGTGCCGCAACGTGGCCCCCTCCACGTCGCAACCCTCATAGCTAGTGAGACTCACAACACTATAAAAGTTCATACGGAAAAAGAGTGTAGAATATTCTCCTCTCGGGGCAAGCACTTACACAAAGCACGCCCACGTGCATTCATCAGTCTCCCCTGGAGGCATGGAGGCTTGCAGAGAGGACACAGGCAAAAGGTGCCCTTGCGACGGTGGGAGTGCCTGTGACATTGCGCCCTGAGCCGTCCCACGCTCCATGTCCTCATGTTGGGATATGTTCTGTGTCGATGGCATGCCTATGCAGTATGCGCGTTGTTAAAGGATATATGGTGAGGGTTCGAAGAAGCCACCACAAGCGGTGCTCTCATGAGTCTGAAGATGGCCCATCTACCACCTCAAAACAAAACCACAAAAAGCGGGAAGAAGTCCCCGAACAACTTGTCGGTCACCACAATAAGCATCGTTGTATATCCCGGATGTTTCTTAATTTTTATTTTGCGCCCTCTGCTGGCATATGTCTCGCCTGTTCCTTCCGCTCTGGACCAACCTCTCCACCTCCTCCCTCCGTCCCTCCTTTCTTTCTCCCCTTTCTCTCTTTATGCATCCTCCGGGGCATCACCATCCACCTCCTCATTCTCTTCTTCAATCCTCTTGATCATGGCCTGCAAGTCCGCCTCGTCCCGCTGGCTTACCACCTTGGGTGCCATCTTGACTTCTAACCTCCCCTCACTTTCGGTAACCTTCGTTCGGATTTTCTCAATCACTCGGTTCAGGTTCTCGATGCCCACATCCTTCTCTAGCGTGTTGGTAGTGACGACATACCTAGTAGTAGAAGAGGTAATGAGAGAGGGAGGGTAAGTGAGCAATATAGGCAGAAGGAGTTAAGGACAGACAGACAGAAGGCAGACAAAACGAAAGAGACAAGACAAAATAGACAGAAAGGCCTTCTCCTTCCCTCCCCGACGCTTACATTGGTGGCGCAATTAGTTTTATATCCACCTCGCTCGAAGAAGGGGCGTCCAAGCCCGCCTGCAACGCCGCACGGATGGCTTCAATCCCCTCGTAAGCAAAGCACGTCACTTCAATATCAGCACGGATTTTGATTGGCTTGGGCGCGAGGCGACGTTTAATGTACGTAGTAATGCTGTTTTTCAGCTCAGGGGTGATATCAAGGTCAGCAAACACGTCTTCGTACCGCTCGTCGCCTTCGGGAAGGAGTGACTGGGGGGGTAAGGAGGAGGGAGGGAGGGAGGGAGGGAGGGAGGGAGGTGTTAATGAGTGCTGAGACAGCTCTTCCATATCCGCTGAACAGATTAAAGGAAGAACGGGAGGAAAGACGAAAAGGACATAGGCACGTACCTTGGAGAAAGCATCGAAGGCGTGTCCATGCTTGCGGTAGAGGGGCCAGCCCACCTTCTTGTACAGATCCTCGAGCCAGATGCCGTGTTGGTCGGCCACGTGGCGAAGGACGGAGTGAACCGCCTTAGCTTTGTTGTAACGTTCTTCGCATTTAATAACGTCATCGGGGGAAACCCGGCGCTTGGAGAGATCGATGTAGCCTGGCGAGGGAAGAGGAAGGGAGGGAGGGAAGGATCAGCATAGGTGAAGGGGTTGCGCTCACTGCTCGCTGCTCGTATGGTTGTTCAATAGAGGTAGGTAGAGGCACAACAATGTACACGCAGAAATTTACCTTTATCTTTGTCCACCCGCAGTACCGACACCACCTCCAGCTTGTTCACACGGATCAGCTTTTTGATGGAACGGATGCGGCGTCGGGACAGCTCAGAGTGCAGGATCATGCCCTGTTATAAAGTAAGGGGGAAGGTGGGAGAGAGGGGCCGTGTGAGAAGAAAGGCCCAGAGGGCGAACAGCCTACTCTTATACACCCAACGACGAAGAGTTCAAATTCTTTTCTCTCTTGCGTGCCGCCTGTTTCACATCCCTCCCCTCCTTCCCTCTCTCCCCCTGGGAGCCCTCACCTCAATGTCGTTGTACTCAAGCAGGATCACTTCCGCCGCCATCTCAGCGATGTTCATGACTTTCACCATCACCATGCTCTCTGGGTTAGGGTACTGCTCTTCGTAAAACCGGCATTGCAGGCGAGTGGACTCGTCCCGTGCGATAGGTGGGAGGCCTTCATCGCCCTCCGTCGCCTTATTATGATGATGGTTATGGTGAAGCAAGGGGGCAGAATGTTAGGAATAGAGGGATGAAAGCAATAGGAATAGAAGAATAGGAGACATTGGTTTGGGGGGAGGGGAGAAAGGTGGGAGAAGAATGTACCATGAGTGACGCTTCTATTGATGGACGTGTAGGAAGAAGTGGTGTTGCGCTGCTCCTTGACTGTGGTATGGCACAGGGGTGGGTGGGAATTGCGAGAGGTTGACAGAGAGCAGGACCGCGGAGCACGTATAGAGAGGATACTGGCTGGCATGTTCACCTCGATGAGCATAGGTGAGACTCAAGGTAAATAAGCTGGTGACATAGGCACACCGCTATGCCGGAAAGAAGCAGGCATGATGAACGGCCTCTCCGCGTCCGCAAACCTTTTGCGCGAATCGAAAGGGGCATGGGCCAGAGTGCGAAAGCGTTATTTTCCCTTTCTTGTAAACCACTTGACGCCTGGGATGGTCTCCTACATATCTATTTGTAAGACAAGCACCGACGTGCCCTACCTGCTCACGGGAAAGTATCATGGGGCAAACAACGACAACCCCTACTCGATTTGACCACCCCTTTTGGTGTAAGAAATCCCTCCTACGACGAGTGATTTCAACAGCACGAAAGCGTCTGATTTCTAAGTCACTCCCCTTCGCCTCTGGTTGATATACACGTGAAAGACTCGACGAAGTAGTGACCGAAAATCACACAAAGACAAGGAATACGGGCAGCCTGTAAAAACGTCCCCGTTCTGACACCCAACACACTCTGCATCACTACCACACATTACTACCGCACAAAAGCGCACCACAAGGAAACAAAGAAAGAAATGTCGCAATGCAACGCACAGTGTAATAGCCGACATATACAGAAGATATCGTATGGACGGGAAAAATGGATAAATGTTCATGAACGCGCGGTATCAATTTTGCCTTGGCTGTTTCTGGACGTCAACGTCACCACGTCGTTCGCCCTCTTCTTTTCTTCTCAGGGTATCTCTCCCTTGCGCCTTTCTTCCCCTTTCTTGCCTTTTGCTTATCATTCGTCCTGTTTCTCTTCTCCTATATCCTTGTTCTTCTTGATCCTCTTGCCTTTTTTTCTTGGTGCGTTGCCTACCATTTCACAAAGATAATGACCCCTGGGGAAAACGCTTGTTTTCTTCATCTCTCGTCCCTCTCTTTCGTTGTCTGCAACCTGACTCCTCAGGGCAGGTCGAATTTAGATTGCTGCTGTGGCAGTCCCTGCTGCTGCTCCTGTGGCTGCCTCTGCTTGTTTCGTAAGTATGTGCGATTTGCTGGTGCTTTTGCCTTTCATTCTGTTTTTCTTGTTGCGCTCTAGCTAGATGGATGGTTCAATTGTAGAGGGGGCAACGCTCTCTCTGACCACTTTTTCCTCTTCTTTTTCTTCATCTCTCCTCTTTAGGGAAAGGCAGACAACGAAGCAAACTAATAGGGCCAAGATCCGCTGCTTTCTTTTCCCTGCTTGCTTATGAAAAAGACTGGTCAAAATTGATGGCTGGATCGACATCGATATCTTCGCACTACCTTTCAGTAAATGTGTTTCTCACTTGCACTTTCTCTTCGTCTTGGTCACTGTCATCGTCACGATTGTGATGAAAGGTTGAAATATAATAAGATTTGTAATAATAATAGAAATAATAATAATGGTAGAAATGATATATTTATTATATAAGCTAATAATAATTAAATGGTTGGACTAGTGGGCTGGATTATGTACATGTATCTCTGCCTCTCTCTTTGGGACGGGTGATTAAAAAGGCTCCCTTCTTGCTGCTGCTTTTTTGTCTCTCGCACACATTCACATGCACACACACATACACACACCACAAAAAAGAACCGAAAAATGACTCAAAAGCTCTTTTTCTCTCTCCCACACATTTTCCCTGGGTCCATCCTTCTCTACATCTCTTCTACTCTCCCTCACTTTCTACCACGGGTTTTGATTCGCCCATGACGATGTTGAAGACGATCGATTCCCCATACCCCCCCCTCCTTCTCCCCCTCCATTATACTCATCTCCCTCCCAATTCCCGAAAGTCCCCCTTTCATCATTACAACCCGTTCTCCCTTCCCCTTCCCCCTCCCTCTCTCCCTCTTCCTCCATCCCCCTCTGCTCCAAAGGCAACTGTTGTGGATAGCTCGCGCCTCCACTCCCCGTCCTGGCCATGCCCAGCCGCTGCGAAATCAAAGACCCACCTACTCCCCCTCCGCCTCCTCCTCCAAGGCTCAAGCTCCCTCCTCCTCCCCCTCCCGGTTGAAATTCGGTAGGTATACCCCAGTCTTCACTGTCGAAGTGCTGCAGTGATCCCTCCCCCACCCCTCCTCCTCCTCCTCCCAAATCAGCTGCTGACGCCGCATGACCCCTCCTCCGACTGATACCGCTGCTGTGGCTGCTGCTCCTGACACGATTCGCTTGACCAGCAGCAGCGTTAGCGTCAGCAAATGTAACCGAAGAGGCGGGGCCTGTAGCTATTTGATCAGGAGGGCTCTTCTGTTGCCTCCTCTGCTGCTGCTGAAGTTGCGAAAGCGGTCGCAAGCCCTGTTGCTGCTGCTGCTGCAGTTGCTGCTGCTGCTGCTGCTGCTGCTGCAGTTGCTGCTTTAGTTGCTGCTTTAGTTGCTGCTGCAGTTGCAGCTGCAGTGGCTGCTGGAGCCTGGATTGTTGTGTTTGATGAGGAGTCTGTCCTGTATCCCTCCCTCTTGGCTTCCCTCCCTCCCCCTCCCCTCCTCCTCCTCCGTAGTAGAAGTCAGTGGTCGAGTCCATTAGGGGCATTAGATCCGATGCGTCCCACAAGGAGGGTGGTGGTTGTGGTTGTTGTTGTTGTTGTTGTTGTTGTTGCTGCTGCTGCTGCTGCTGCTCCTGGCGTTGTTGTTGCTGTTGTCGTTGCTGTTCCTGTTGCTCTTTTTGCTGTTGTTGCTGCTGCTGCTGGCGTTGTTGCTGCTGCTGTTCTTGAAGCTGCTGTTGCTGTAGTAGCTGCTGCCGGCGAAGCTGTTGCTGAGCTCTTTGCTGTTGTTGCTGCTGTTGCTGCTCCTGGGGCTCGAGGTATCCCACAGCAGATCGACTTAATCGTGCGTAGGTAGGTCCTCCTCCTCCTCCTCCCCTCCCTCTTCCACCACCGCCACCGCAACTGCTGCTGTTGCCACTGTCCTTGTTGGTCATGGCTTCAGCTACTGATGATATTGCTGTTGAATTTATTGGCTGCTGGTGCAAGGAAGAGGAAGAGGAAGACGAAACGGAGGACGGAGGGAGGGCCGAGGCAGAGAGCGAGGCGGGGGGGAGCTGGGAAGGATCAAACCCCAAAACGCCGGCTAGTGGCTGGTAGAACTCGTCAAAATCAGCCTCATCCAGCATTGAGTTTGTAATCTGCTGTTGCTGCTGCCCCTCCGCCTCCTCCTGCTGCTGCTGCTGCTGCTGCCGCCGTTGCTGCTGTTGTTGCCGCCGACGCTGCTGCTGCTGCTGCTGCTGCTGCTGCTGCTGCTGCTGCTGCTGCTGCTGCTGCTGCTGCTGCTGCTGCTGCTGCTGCTCTAGCTGTTGCTGCTGCTGCTGCTGTTGTTGCTGCCACGACAACCCTCCCACTCCTCCGCCCACTCCTCCAGAATCATACGCCAAAGGTACACCTAATAAGCCCCCCCCTCCCCCAGATCCTCCCCCAACCCCTCCACTACCCCTTACCACGTCTCCCCCCGCACTTCGGGCTAAGTCGAGAGTATCCAGCCCTTCGTACCGCGCTAATCGCTGTTTCAGCTGTCTATTCTTGTCCTTCAATGCCTCTACCTCTAGCTCGAGAGCTTCCACCTGATCCCTCTTCCTCTTCCTTGATAACGCCGCTGACTCCCTGTTCCGAATCATCCTCAATTGCTTCTTCGTCAGGGCAACCGCCGCCGCCATGTCCTCCGCGTCTTTCCTCCGTCTCATAATCGTTACTTCCCCCGTCACCGAGCTCGAGCTACTCCCCGGCAAGTCCTCCTCCCTCCCTCCACCCCGTCCATCCTCATCATCGTCTCCAAAGGGGTTGTGGTGGTGCTGCTGGTGCTGCATGTGCGAGGCACTCAGTATCATATCCCTTTCTCCCCTACTTTGCAACAAACCCATCTTCCGTGCCCGTGCTTTCCTTCTCTCCGCTGCCTGACTCGCTGTGGAACTCCCTCCCGTCGACTCATTCGAAGATCCTCCTCCTCCACTGCTGCTGGTACTTCCCTCACCATGCCCTGTGCTCCCGCCGCTGCTCTCCCCGCTCCCCCTGTGTCCACCATGGCCAGGCCAGGCAGATAGTGAAGTTGAAGTTTCAGACGGTGGGGAAGAGGAGGTGGAGGATGAACGCTCGTTGCCTTCGCTGCAGTTACTGATGAGCTTGTTGCCGCCTGGTGTTATCCCGCTGCCGGAGGTACCGTCATCCTCGTTGACCTCGTCGTCGATCTCAAGCATGGCCGAGTCCTCGCCCAAGGCCCCACGTTGGCGTTGGCATTGTTTCTTGGAGCTGCTGGTGCGCATGAAATTGTTGCTGTTGTTGTGGTTGTTGTTGTTCTCTGTTTCTCCTGCCGTAAAAGTCGCACCAATTTCACTCTTGATTGTGGCTAGATTGTCCTGAGCACCCACATCCCTCGCCGCGGCCATACCAGCAGGGAGCAGGCGGCGGTGTGAAAAGCAGTGATGTTGGTGTCGGGTGTGTGTGTGTCGCCTCGCGTGCCTGGTGTGTGTCCAAGACAGGACAACCAAGGAGGAAGGGGGCTTCACTCTCTACGAGGACGAAAAGGCGGCGGGGCAGACGGAGACAGAGAGTGGGCCACTTTTCCCGTTGATGGCTGGGTACAGGAAGAGAGACGATGGTGTCTCGCTAAGTGGCGGTGGTTGGTAGCGCCGCTAGTGCAGTGCTATCGGGCGATGTCCTATGGTGACATTTGTGAGAAGAAGGGGGGGAGATTATTGATTGCGTGAGGGCTAGCAAGCAAATGCAACGACCTGATTGGTAGGATCATGGATTGCGGCACATTGTCGCTTCGAATGCCTTGGGTTCCTGTGGAGCCGGCCTGGGTCCCAGGCCATGCCCGATGACCACCAGGAAGAACGCGGGCGCGTGGAAACGTCAACAGAGAGAAGAGAAAGGGGCAGCAATATGGGGGATGGTCTTTGAGCTATCCTAGCCACACACGACGCCCCCGTCTCGTGAACCACCTGCGCCTTTGAGCAAAAAGCTAATGTCCGTAGTGCATGCTTGGGCCGCGGAGCGGTTGGACAAGGTCAAGTGTGCCAAATCAAGCGCCCTAGCTTCGGCTGAGAATGGTGCGTGTGTGAGATTCGAGTTTCCGTCCACCAAAGTATGATGCCAAAGGCGCGTAAAATAATGTGGGTCGTACGTCGCTCGCTTTATTTTCGAGCTCCTTCTCTCCTTGTATACCTTTGCATACATCCCAGCTTACATGTTTGCAGAGTAAAAGGGAGCGGGAAGCAGATGTTGGGGGACTTTCCTTGCTTTCTTTTTGGCAAGCTACTTGTCTCTGCCGAACAACGAAGCAAATGACCTCCCCACTGTCCATCTCTTGTGCTCCCTCATTCCATTTCCGCTTTCTCGACGCGTCCACATAACGATAGGACTCCTGTCGCGCTTAGGCATGGTCAAATTCTTCACCACCATCGCAAACTGCAGGCTTCGCTCCGCTCTGCTTTTGCTCCTGCTGCCGCTCCTCTCTTTTGTGCTAGACATGGTCGCTAGGGCCGACGGCTCGATAAGTAGCACCACTACTGCAACTCCGTTCCCAGAAACTCAAAAATCGCTCGTACAAGGCCAACAAAAACAACAAGAGGGACGAAATTATGACAGTCTAGGAGATATCGATCGGCAAGGGCAGCATGAGAGGCCGCGCAAGTCCGAGGCTTTCCATGCGGAGGAGGAGGCACTCAACACCCAACGAGCAGGAGCGACGCTGCAGCAGCCACAGCACCCTGTGCCCTCCTTCGATAAAGCTATGGACGATTCTGACGATAATCTGCTGAGCAATTTCGACGCCTTGTTGGCAGAGGTAATGCTGGGCGCGGAAGAGGTGGGGCTCATGCAAGTAGCCTCCTCGCTCTCTGGAGAAGGAGGCGAGGCCCTCTATCAAACTTCTATTGCTCCTGCTTCAGGCCTTGGCGACAAGAAAGCCCAAGAGATGGATAAAAACGCTGATAGCGTGACACTCGGCACTGGCCAACCAAGTCTCCACAATGAGCACCACGGCGACCTTGCCGAGGCCCACCACCGTGCTCTCTCTCACAAGAAAAAGACGGGGTCTGCGGTCTACTATCCCGACGGCAACTTCCTGCCAGCCACCGCGGTTGGCGGAGCAGGTGGCTTGGGCGGCCGTCCTGGCATTGGGCTCGCTCCGTCCGTGCGTCCAGGCATCACTCTCGGCGTGACACGATTTCGCGATTCGATCGATGCCCGCAATCGCAAGGTAAAGCGAGGAGGCCATGCCCTGTGCACTAATTTTCGTTTCATACCACCCTTATCTTTCCCTGCTGAAGGCGTGGGACCCTCGAACGTTGAAATCGGTGATTTGAACGGCGATTGTATCAAGGATCTGGTGGTGTCTGCCTCAGGCTCGGACGTGATTGTGATCTTTCTAGGGTGTGGGGACGGAACTTTTTTTCCTGGCGTTCGGTATCCTGTGGGGCCTCCCGGTAGCTTCCCATACAGAGTTCGACTGGCGGACGTGAATCATGATGGTCGCTTGGACATTATCACCGCCAATTTGGGCGGGGCCGCCCTGTCTATTTTGCTTGGGCGCGGCGATGGAACCTTTACCAATGGATTTGTTTTTCCTACTGGAGGTGGTGGGCCCGTGGACCTGGCGCTGGGTGATTTCAACGGCGACGGGATTCTGGATGTCGCACTGGCGCTCGCCCAATGCGAGTCATTGACTATTTTGTTCGGAGACGGTCGAGGGTCCTTTGTGCGGCCGCTTGAGATTGCACTCGGCTCAGGCTTTCCACTCTCCATTTTGGCAGTAGACTTGAATTTGGATGGATTCGCGGATTTGGTCGTCGGCATGTCGGCCTTGGGTCGGAACTTGGCTGTGCTCACCAGCCTAGGCGACGGTACGTTCCGCCGGCCTGTGTTGCACGAGCTTGGCAAACATAACAGGCCTGTCAGCCTGGCGGTGGGATACTTCAACTGTGATCTTTTTCCAGATATCGTTTTAGTGAATGGAGGATCTGACAATTCTTTGTCGGTGTTGTTGGGCCGCGGTGATGGCAGCTTCCGCACCCCTAGGAGCTTTTCCGTCTCGCCGGGGTTGGCGCCCATGGCCTTAGCAGTAGGGGACTTTAACGGGGATCTGATTCCTGATATTGTGACAGCCAATGCTTTATCTAATGATGTGACAATCCTGCGTGGTAAGTCTTCATGCTATGGAGGGAGGCTTGCATGACATAGTTGCTCATTTATGCCCCATCACTTCCATTCAAAATCCTTTTAACACAGGACATGGTGACGGAACATTTTCGCGGGTGCGTACATTTCCAGTAGACGGTGTTGGTATACCAGGTCCCGCGGCACTCGCGGTCGGACTGCTCAACAAGGACATAAAGCACGACATTGTTGTTGTACACTTCTCTGGCAATTTGGTGTCTATCTTACTCAATACATGCACCAAGGAGCTCTTCAAACACATCTGAAAGGGGAAGAACACTAGGGGGTTTAGGAGGGGTAGATGCCGGCATCAGTCCCACTCGTGGTTGCGGAATAACCGGCTGCCAACCAACTACGTACTACCCCGTCACCCGGGGCGGGCTTACTTTATTTGCTCATAATATGATAGAAGTAATCGCAACCATGCCGGTGGCAAAGCGCATAGTGGAGATTGAATCCTCCCAAGAATGAAAAGAACAACAATTAAAACAATTTCTTTTTTTCCATTTATAATCCGAGAGGTAAAAGAGCCCGTGCATTTAAAACCCCAAAGAAAGGCGTTACAAGCACCCCTCGTTTCGAGAAATATCTTCAAATGTGACTAATTATCACTCCTAAGTCAGGCTGACATATCGCTCAGTCGTCAACCAGTAATCTCAGACAAACTCAAACTGAGCATAGAGGTCTCGAATCCTCCCGGTGCTCACCTTTGGGCTCGATCTGCTGCCGTCGCTCGATCCGAGTCTGATCTGATCTGGGAACTCTTGAGAGATCTCTGGCGAGACATTGTCTGGCTGAAACTATCATCCTCACCGGGATGCCCCCCCATATTATGTATTACTTGTCTGGGTGATCAGGAGGGGGGTGGGGGATCCGAAAGAAGGACGGACAATTGGTGACAGATGAGCGAGGTAAGAACTGAAGCTGAGGACGTTGCTGTGGGGCAGGTTGGTGAACAGCTCCAAATTCCATTAGAAGCCCCAGCACTTCTCAGGATGGCTCAGGTCAAAATTCAGCCTGATCGTCTGTCACAGACATCGTTCAGACTATCACAGATACTTCGTTTCTATATGTTGGATTTTTGTGTTCCTGGGCCCTTCCCAACTTCGTGTAAAGCGAGCTTTTCTGGCGGATTTCTTGTCACAATGTGTGCAAACCCAAGGGCAAGGACAGTACACCCGTGTCGAGCGTCGACACACAACTTTGGACGGAAATATGGGGGGACGAGTTGTACCAGCAACGAGCGCACATGGCCCCGCTTTTCAGCGATACGACTCTCCACCCCCACCACACGGATCCCCAGCCCAGGACGTCTCGCACGACCCATAAGAGATCACGCCATGCATTATCATGCCCAGCATACACACCCACGATTTCTTTACTCCCATCCTCAATAGCACAGGGTAGCGCTCATTCCTGCCTTGTGGTTGTCAGGGGAGAGGGCGCCCTCATTGTTACAAACTGACAGCTCTCTGTCCTTCGCTCAATCATCATTCAGCCGCCGCGTGTTCGTCAGATTTTGCTTGCGGCGTGCGGCTTAAGTTGGCCCTGCCTTGCAAGCGTCAAGCACACAGACTGAGTGAGGATGTCTAAGTCATTGTCATCGCCTTTCCGAGAGGAGGAGGGGCATGAAGACGATGCGGAGGAAGAGGTTTTCGCGGACTCCCTTCAGCCTCTACCAGCTCCTTCTCGGCGTCACACTACCCGATCATCGTTTAACTCGTTTGGGGAAACCCGCACGGAGGACGACATGCTGCGAATGATTGACACTGACGAAGAGAAAGGAGAAACGCGGAAGAGTGGAGGTCTGGGCAGGGACGACGTGGAGGATGAGGAGGAGGAAGGACGGGGTGAGGAGGAGTACGAGGAAGGAGCAGGCAAGGAAGAGTTGCAAAGCCTGGTGATGCGTCTTTTGTTGCATTCAGCGGAGGCAGGGGCACCACTAGAACCCGAGTTGGAGCAGGATTTGAGGGGGCTCGTGGGTTCGCACTTGTTTGACGAGATTTTTGAGAGCAAAGGTGGGGTGGAAGAGGGAGGAGGAGGGAGAGCACAGGATCCCGGCTGCAACGATGGTGGTAATGGTGGTGTACAGCATGACCTAGCCCTGTATCGTGCTCGAAATCGTCGAAGTATTAGTGATGGGAGCGGGGGTAGTATTGGGGGAAGCGGCGATATGCCCAGGAAGCTGGTGGCGGCGTTGGCTGGGTTGCAGTTAACACCTTCGCTTAATGTGGGTATGGAGGGATCGGGCAGCGACGGCGGTAGCGGCGGTGGTGCTAATGGTGGTACTCGTGCTGGTGGTTCGCATCGGGAGAGGGAGCGGAGGAAGTCAATGGAGGACAAAGAGGAGGACGAAATTTGCCTACTCCCAACCCCTGCTTCCGCCCCCTCCTTGTCCACCTCTTGCCCCTCCTCTCCCTCCTCCTCCTCTCACATCACCACCGCCACTACCATCAACCGTCCAAAAATACCAGGGCCCAAAGCCGCAGCTACGGCAGTACTTGAAGACGAGTGGATCAGTGACGCCGACCCGGGCTACGTGACACTTCGCATCACAGAACAAGCTTTCTTCGACTTGGAAGAAAGAGCACTCGAGGCGGCCCATGTGGCCTTGACTGCTAGGAGGAAGAAGATGTTGGCAGTCCAAGGGCAGGTAGGGAAGGAAGAAGTGTCCGGAGGATGGGGGAGGGAGGGAGGGATGGAGGGAGGGAGGCAGTCGATGTTGGAGGATGATCTGGCGGAGGCTGAGGCGTTGTTGATGTCTCAGGGGCCGGCGCCGCGCTGGCCCTTGTCTTCGGATATGTTGGAAGAGGGGGGAGAGGGAGGGGGTGAGATGAGTGACAGTAGCAGCAGCGGCAAGAGCAGCAGCACTGGTAGGAACGTGGTGGGGCTATCTTCGGACGGAGGAGGAGGAGGGAGACAAGGAGGAGCAACGGGAGGAGGAGCAGCAGTCGCAGCAACGCGTGTGACAGATAGCTTTGTTTTGCCCCAAACTGAGGAGGGGGGGAAAGAGGGAGGGGAGGAGGGAGGGAGTAGACATGGAATCGGTGAGGCGTTGCGAGCGCAGGCACGGAAAGGTCGCTGTACTCCGTTTGAGGGAGGGGGGAAGCGAGGTAGGGGGGGAGGGAAAGATGAGCAAGGAAGGGAGGGAGGTCGTCGCGGGGGTGCGCTGGAAAGTAATAAGATAAAAAGAAAGGAGAAGAAGAAGAAGAAGAGGCGGCATAGGAATTGTGAGGAAGGGGAAGAGGACGAGGAGGAGGAGGGGAGCTGCGAGGGGGACGAAGGAGACGAGGAGGAGGATGAAGATGATGACATGTTGTTATTAGAGGAGGAGAGGGAAGAAGAGGACGGGAAAGGGAGGGAGGGACGGGAAGAAGAGGGCGAGGGAGAAGAAAAGCCGGAGACGGTTGCGACAATGGAGTTGAAGGTCGTGTACGTGCCGGGGAAGACCGGTTTCGAGGAGGAGAAAGACTACGTGCCACGGATGGGTGGGTGGGTGGGAGGACGGTATAAGATCGTAGATGTCCTGGGGACGGCCGTGTTTTCCACAGCGGTGGAGTGCGTTGATTCACAGGCGACTAGGAGGAGGGAGGAAGGGAGGGGGGGAGCGGGGGAGCAGGAGCAGGAGCCGGTGAATGTTTGTCTCAAGATTATCAAGAATAATAAGGACTTCTTCGATCAGGGGTTAGTGGGAGGGAGGGAGGGAGGGAGGGAGGAGAGGTCAAACGGAGGTACAAGGCTTCAAAACGCAGAATCTTTTTTGACAACTGCCTTCATTCCTCCCTCCCTGCCCCCCCCCTTCCTTTTCCCTCTCTCCCTCCTTTCCCTTCTTATCCAGGTTGGACGAGATTAGGCTTTTGCGGCTGTTGCAAGACGCAGGCGACCCGGATGAGCATCATTTCCTCCGGATGCACGACTTTTTTTATTATAAGGTAAGCGTATTTTCTAATTCCGTAGACCCTATATTTTCTATTTCTTTTTTATTACTGGTGGGTAAGCGTGTGTTATCATCCCATTCACCGTCTGTTGACCGTTCATGTTATGTTCCATTGGCGCTTAATAATTATTGTTTTGTTAAATACTCCACTGGCCTTCATCTTTTCCTGTTTAGAGACGTTGGGGTTCTTCTCCTTCTTACCTCCCCCCCCCCCCCCTTCCCTCCCTCTCTCCTAGGAGCACCTGGTGATCGTCTCAGAGCTGCTTAAAGACAATCTCTACGAATTCCAACGCTGGACGCGGCACGCGCAACAGCCTTCCTACTTCACCCTCCCTCGCCTTCGCGCCATTGCACGCCAAGTGCTCGAGGCCCTGGCTTTTGTCCACTCGCAGGGGTTGTTGCACTGCGACGTAAAGCCAGAAAATATCGTCATCAAGAGCTATTCGAGGGTGCAGGTAAGAAGGGAGGGAGGGAGGGAGAGAGGGAGGGCATGGTTTCGTGTTTGCGTTGTGAAGAAAAGCGAGGCATGTGGTGCGTTCAGCTTCCTCCTCTCCCTTCCTTCCCATTTCTCTCCATCGCGTCACTTACAATCGCCCTCCCTGCCGCCCTCCCTCCCTTCCTCTTTTAAGGTCAAGCTCATTGACTTTGGCTCCTCCTGCTTCTCGACTGACCCCCCCACCTCCTACCTCCAATCACGGTCGTACCGGGCACCTGAAGTCATCCTCGGCACGAATTACAACAGTAAGATCGACGTCTGGAGCGTCGGGTGTGTCTTAAGTGAGCTATTTTCCGGGTATGTTTTGTTTCAGAACGAGAGCATTCAGGGAATGCTAGCGCGGATGCAGAGTGTACTTGGCGGGTTTCCTGAGGAGTTGTTGTTGTTCGGGACGGAGACGACGAGGTACTTTACCAGCGGCTTTGTGGTTTATAAACGTGAGGGGAAGGAGGGGGATGAGGAGGAGGGGGAGGAGGAGGAGGAAGCGGAGGAGATGGGAGGCAGGGAGGAAGGGGGGGAGGGGGAGGAGGGGGAGGAGGGGGGGAAGGTATCTTTGTTGTATCCGAAGAAGAGTTGTTTGGCGGCAAGGATACGGACGAATGATGTTTTATTTTTGGATTTTGTGGGTGCGCTTTTGATGCTTCATCCGACGCATCGGCCAACAGCGGAGGAGGCGTTGAAGCACCCCTGGTTGGAGAGAAAGGACGAGGAGGAGGAGTCAGGGAGGGAGGGATGGAATGAGGGAGGAATGTAGCTGCGCAAGTAGCGGTGGGGGTAAGAAGGTGGAGGGTGGGGAGGAGGGGAGATAGAGAGGGAGTGTGAAGTGTTTGTACAACGGATGATTGTCCATAGAAGAAGAGTGAGGGGGAGAGCATAGATAGAGCGACAGTAGTAATAGAGAGGAAAAGGCAAAATAAACGGTCGACAGGAACTAGCTCAGTACAAGGACACGAACGAAGAAAAAAAGGACGCGTTTGGTCTTTGCGTCGTCTATACTAAGGTCAAATTATATTTTTAACATTTCATTTCATCTATTCATTGGCCAAGCATATGTTTCCTTCAACCCACACTTACCATCCCTCACTTGGTTTCAACTGCTAACTTCTTTTGCCTGTTCACTTTATCCCGCACGGGGATTCGACACATTTATGTAATGAAGCATAAACGCGGCGTCCACGACCTCTCCCGTCTTGGGCGACGTCAGCGGGATCCACTGGCCGCACAAAATGCAGTATTTATTGCAAAACCTCGATCCCTTGTAGCATAGAGAAGAAGGAATGCTATAGAGCGTCAAACAAAGCTGTATACATGAGTTTCATCTTTTTCCTTTGCGTAGAAAAGGAAGGAGACGCAGACACTAATGCGTAGCGCCCCACTTTTCTCAAGCAAAAACTACCCGGCAGTCCCACCATCACTCCCGCCCTCTTCCTCCAGGTCCTGACCACACCCATCACGCACAAATGCACGGTCGTACTTGCTCAAAGACCACACTAATCATACCGAAATATGCTGACCGTGTTTTGTTTGATGTCCAATCCATAGGCGGACCAAAGGGAACCAACCACAAGCTCCATCACAAGCTTCTTCGCCTCGCTTGCGCATCCCGTGTCCAGCCTCGCTTCCCTCCAACAATAGCAATGGGAGACGTGGCCGACATCTTGGGCGGTGCCCGTCGGTCGCAAATTTCAGAAGGCGAGGCCTTGCTTAAGGACGGCGGGTTCAAAACCGGTGGCGGTGGTGGGGCAGGGGCCAACAAAGCCAAGAGGAAACCGGCAGGGATGAGTCGCGAGGTGTTCAATTTGATTGGAAAGGAAGGCATGGCCCCTGCAGTGGTTAGCAAGAAGGAAGTTGGGCTCAAGGACAAGCGGGAGGGTATGGCAAGGACTCGATGGGTTTTCACAACTTTCCGAAACTCGGCCCGCAAGGACCAAGAGAAGCTAGACAAACTGCAGCAGGGGCAGGGAGGAGTAGGGGAGGAGGAAGCGAAAGAAGGCGGGGCTAACGGTGCTACTGCCGCTGCTGCCGGGCAAGTGTTTTTCCATTGGGTCAAGGCGGCGACGGATTACCCTGACTACCCTTTCGCGCGATTTAACGTGCAGACACCGCCGGTAGAATTCACAGATGAGGAGTACAAAGCGTTTTTGGCAGAGGGAGACGCCGCAGCAGCAGCAGCAATGGCGGAAGCCACGGCAAGAGGAGCAGCAGGAATAGTAGCATGGGGGATAGAGGAAACGAAGGTGTTGTTGGAACTGTGCAGTCGGTTTGATTTGCGGTGGCCTGTCATCCATGATCGCTTCCCAGAAGCGATCGCTGATGCAGCGGCTGCGGCAAAAAAGGGAGAGAAGGAGGGAGGGCAGGAGGGAGGGGCTGCAAGCAAGGCAAACGAAGCGACGAAGTCTCCTTCTCCTCAACGGTCGATCGAAGACCTGCAAGCGCGTTACTATTCTGTTCGCAAGACCTTGCGGCTGGCACGGCAAGCTGCTGCGGCGGCGGCGGCAGCGCAGGGAGGGGTGGCCCCACCGCAGGTCATGTTCCAGCCAGGATTGGACGAGGACGGGGACACATTTGATCACACCTATGAGAAGACAAGGAGGGCACAGCTGACGCAATTGTTCAGGAGGAGCAAGGAGGAAGAATTGGAGGTATTAAGAAGAAGATGGTTTAAATCTAGACGCTCATGTCATGAGTGGTGGACTCTTACGCCTCCTCTTCCCCCTCGCACCCTCCTTCCCTCCCTCCCCATATCACACAGGAACTCCGCCTCCGCGAAGAGCTCAAGACCATCGACGCCGCCCTCAAGCGCGTGCGAAAACACCCCCACAAGTCTATCGTTCGAGACCCCGTCGAAGCCAAGGCCGCCACTACCACCCACCCCGATCCTCAGCAACCAGGGCAGTACCGGTCCATCCCCCTGGTCAACGAAAAATACATTTTTGAAGCGCGTCCCGAGCCCAAGCCAGGCCACCCTTACCTTCAAAGTGCTCGTCTGTCGGTGCCACTCGCCCCTCCCCGGTTACAGAAGGGGATGCTTCAAAAAGTGAAGCAGTTGTCGATCGACTTGGGCCTGACGCCGCGGCCGCTGCCCACCAAGACCGTTTGTGATTTATACGACGACTTGCGGCGGGATATGGTAGAATTGTTCACTTTGCAGAAATTGGGGAGGCAGAAGGAGGTACTGCTTGAGGGCTTGAAGGAGGGACAGGCGGAAAGTGTGGTGCTTGGCCGACAGGCCATGTTGGGGGCAGCGGGAGCCTGGGAGGGAGGGGTGGGGGGAGGGATGCAGGGGGGTGGAGGAGGAGGAGGAGGAGGAGGAGGGCAGAGAAAGGGTAGCCATAGGAAGGGACAGATGTCATTGCCGAGGCAAGGGAGTGGGCATATAGGTGCGGGTGGGGGAGGAGGGATGTATGTGCAACAACAACAGCAGCTTCATTATCAGGGGATAAGCCATGATTCGAGTTTCTCGGCTGCAGACGACCGGAAACGGAAAAGATAAATAGGGGGAGGGAGGGAGGGAGGGAGGGAGGGGGAGGGGTTTACACAGGGGTGAGACTTAAAGTTGAAGCAAAGAGAGGACAGATACGCGTGCCAGGCAACGTTTGTTCACTTCTCTCTTTCTTTTTCTTGGGTCATTCAATCGCATGTTTTAAAAACTTTCGTTCAGTTGAATCGTGTCCACGCTTCGCTCACCGCACTCTACGCTACCGACAAGGGTACTTTCCGTTTTGTTCTCTCCAGCCGGTCTTACCCACGCACCCATGCTCTTCCTGTCTTCATATTCCATACACCTACATTCTCCCTCCATCCCATCCGAAAACCAAGTCCCCCAACATTCTGGAAGTTCCTTCCCCTTCGACCAATCAATAAATAACAATTTCCTCCTCTTCACTCCCTTCCCTTCCTGTTTCATCCCAACGCCACCTAGTACCGATCCTCCTCTTCCGTCGTTGCCGCTGCGGCCGCCGCAGCCATTAGACCCCATCCTCTTTCCTTCCCTTTCCTGTTCCCGTAGCTCTGCACTACAGGGGATATACCCGCCGGAGTCTTCCACCGTGGGGACCGGCGTGGCGACGACGTGCTCCCCAATAGCAGAGAAGATGGAGCCGAAGAAGCAGGAGCAGCAGGAGCGGCAGCAGCAGCTGCGGCAGGGAGAGGCGGCAGGCTTACTGAGAGGAGAGGACAGCTCGGTCCTTCTCCATTGGCGTGGCCACATCCCTCACGGCTGGGGCTTCGGCGAGAACTTCGCCTGCAGTTTAATGCCCCTTCCTTTCGACCAATGCTACTGCTGCTACTGTTGCTGGTACTGGTGCTACTGGTGCTATTGCCACTGACCCGTTGCTGGTGCTGGTGCCGGTGTTGGGAGGACTGATGCCAAGACGTGGAGAAAGACCCACGGCTGCTGCTGCTCCCGACTACCACACCCATGGCCGAACGCGAGACAAAGTTCAGAAAGTTGAGCGTGCCCGCCAGAAGAATCACAGGCCAGGCCACCAAAGTGATCAAGAGCAGGGCAGGAAGGAGGACGGTGATAATCAGCGGCAACACCAACAAAAAAAGCAGCGAGGCCAAGCTCCCCTGAGGACGAATGATCCGTGTCCCTCCCTCCTTCTCCCCCCTAAAACTCTGCGTCTGAATAAACTGTTCCAGCAGCGCGTCTTTTTCCAACCATCGAGCATCCAACCACTGCTCGGGATTATTAACCAAGGCCTCATCGACTTCGTACGTCTTGACGTGGACATGAACCTTCGGACATGCCCGTCCCTGTATCATTTTGAACACGTTCGGGACGTCCATGTCTTGTTCTCGCTCGTAGCCCATCTCATAGGTGGGAACTTCGCCTGAGTAACCGTGATAGGCGACGGTCAGATCGTAAATAACAGGAGAATGGCCATGGGGGGACTGGCACATTGTCTCGACCAAAGCCGCAAAGCCCGTGGAACGCGGTAGGATGCAATGGTTGAGGTGAGGCCTCTTCTGCTCACGGCCGAAGCGGTGGGACTTGGTGACAGCTTCAGTGTTGATGGTCGTGCCCTCTGGAAAGAGGAGCAAGGCACACTTATACCCGTCCTCGACAAACGACGACAACAAGCGCGTGAACGCCCTCCGGTCCCTCTGCCAATTGCGTTGCAAAAAACAAAATTCAAATTGTTTCATCCCCCAGCCCACGATGGGGACCACAGCCAATTCGGCTTTCAAAATGATCTTCAACCGTCCATGCATTCCGTAGGCCCGCGCCACTTCCCAGACATACCAAAAATCCGCATCCACCTGGTGATTCGCGATGATGATGGCCGGACGAGAGGAATCCACAGTGTTAAGCACGATGTCCCCTGTCAGAATCATCTCGCTCTTAGGGAGCAAGTAGCTCATTACTGAGACCCACATCCGTTGCCACCAGTGACCAATGAGCCTTCGGGCCGTCAGGCGGGACCAAGGACGGACGGTTACAAAGACGAGGAAATTCAAAATATTGATGCCGAAGGACATGGCCATCACGAGCCCGCAGAGGACGACAGCGTGGGCCATGGAGAAGATTGTGCTCTTGAATGCTCCTCGGGGGGTGCCCTTCGTGCCGGAGGCGGAAGGGTTGTTTGTCTGCCTTTGAATGTCGCCTCGCCGCTGTTGAGGGGTCCTGCCATTACCATTGCTCTGAGAGTCCATCTCGGATTCTGAGGATGAGGAGTGGAGGGAGGGGGACTCGCGGAGGGAGTTTTGATTGAAATAGTCGGGTGGGCTGGAGGCGTGGGTGCTGCGGATCGGATTATCAATGCTGTAGGAGGAGCTTTCGTGCTGGTAGGCGCGCGACCTGGGAGGGTCCGCATAGGTCGGCATGGCTTGTGTGACTGACGTGAGTGAGAAACTGAGGAGACGAGGAGACGAGGAGACCTCGTGGTTGTCGTGTGGGGCGTGTGGGAGCAATGCGCGGGAGTTGGGCTGGACAGTGAAGCTTCTTCTTTCTGCTGTCAGGTGGCGGTGTCAAGAGGTTGATGCCACCAGCCTGTGAGGGTGAAGGGGGTATTAATGTGAGGCACAGCCAGTTAGGTCTGAAAAGCACATTTGTTTGTGTACAGTCTTGGATTGGACGCAGGATGGCCAAATAGGTGTGGATGTGGTGCCCATCGTGTGGAATCTGCCGAAAAGAGTGACATCACCATACTAAGTACCCACCTGGAGGAATGAAGATCGAAACGGCCCATGCCTTGCGGGTGTCCATGCGTGTGATATATCTGTTGTGTAGGGCGACCACATAGCTATACAAGTGAGTAGAGAGGGCGTAGCGAGCAAGCTATCCAGCAAAGCAAAAGCCACACAATCCTTAATCGCTCGCTTCGACATATCGTAGTGTGCAGCACACGACGCGGAGGGGTAATATCCCCAGAACATAACTTCTTCCTTTCCTTTGCTTTCATTTATGTGTGTTCCTACCATTTCTTGCCTTTTTGGGGATAATCATACCTGATCGCTCACCCAAATTGACGTCCACCCTGCATGAAAGCAATATGCCCACAGCTTCACTGTAAACTTCCGTCTTCCTTCTTTCCAAAACATCCCCTCCCTTCGTCAGGGCTCTATTTTTCACTACCCCGATCTTGTTTCTTACAGCAAATCTACATATTCTCCTCCACGATTCGTTTCCTTATCCGCACCCTCTCCTCTACCTATACTAATGACAGGTCATTAGCGGTATTTAGAGTTTTGATGGAGGAGAGAAGGTTGTTACCGGAAAAGGCATGATGATCATTGCCCTGCTAATCTTAGTCCTCCTTTTTGTCGGCTTTCACCATGTACGATTTTGAGTCTCATTGTTGCCCCCCCTTATTTTGGATTCTTCTAAAAAAAGTTTTCTTTTTATTTCTATCTCATCATTCCGGCAAGCCCAAACGCACCGTGCTGCTATGCTGCTGCAGTCTTGATTCTCACATATCTACACGAAATTCAACACTCTCGACGTGACGCTGTCCCTTTAAATGTCTTCGGCGTCAAAAATCAATGCTTACCCGGCATGCAGTCTTTTTCCTTTTTCACCCATTTCGCGTCTGCACAATCCCCGCGATCTCTCCTCTCCCTCCACCACATGCTCCTACAAGACACTCTGCGGCGCCGGCATCACCATTCATGAGGCTCGATGAGCTGCATTCTTTCACTCACTTTCCAAACAAGCAACATGTTTTCTGGACCCTTTTTTCAGCTATTTAAATCACATAGCCGGGTCAATTTCACATTCACACCCACCACTACCTACACCCACCCGCTCAAGCATTCAAGCACTCCCACCTGTGCGACCATTACCCCCCGCAGGAGGTTTTACAAACCGGTATAAATTGACCGACCACTGATTGCCGTCGTCCATGGCAAAACACTCCACCAGAGTCAGGAAGAAGAGCCGCCAGTCCACGAAGGCCTTGGTCGCTTTCTCTGAACCGTGGATACTGGCCAGCAGAGCCTTCGCCTGACAGGGGGTGTATGTGTGAATGGGAGGATCAAGGCCAGAGGGTTGATGAATAGAGTACTCCCGCGACCAGACGAAAAGACATTTTAAAATGCATTTTTATCTGACGAATGTTGTGTGTTTCACGATAGCAATAATCGGGAAAAGAGGTCTTGTTCCTCCTCCATCCTCATCCTTCTTCCTCCTCCTTCCTCGCTTTTCTCCCATCCAACCCTCCTCCTTTTCCTCCTTCTCAAATACCCAGCACCTGTGTCTCTACCCACATCCCTCTGAAAGCATCCCGTACCTCCGTCTTATTCTTATCCAGGTTTGCGAGCCAGGCGGCGTTCGTCTTGCTGTAGTGCTTCCCATTCACCACCCACTGCGCCTCGATCTTCAAGTCTTGCTGGAAGTAAAGGAGGAGGTCCTGCGAAGGCATCTGGCCTGTCCGACATGAAACAAACGAACACATTCAAGAAAGAAAAGGAGAAGGTGAGGATATCAATGGCTCGATCAAAAGTCAAAAGACATCTTCCTGCTCACCTTCTCCACCCTCCTTCGCTCACTCCCTCCCTTCCTCGGCACCTACCGCCCGTAAAAAAGTTTTCCGCCATCCAGCTCTCGTCGAAATGGTAGGCCGTGGTGGCATGCGTGAAAATGTGCACAAATAGCTTTCCGCCCGGCCGCAGCCATGACGAAACCTTAGCGAGCAATTTCTGGTAGTTCTTCATGTGTTCGAACATCTCGATCGATATCACCCTGTCAAACAAATCCGCGTCCGTCGCACTGCTTGATGCTGCAGCTCCTTTTGTTGTATCTGCTGATGCTGTCGTTACTGGGGTATAGGGAGTGGTAGGCGATGAGGCACCCAACACTTCCTCCCCCGGCTCCTCCGCTGCCCCCCTCGACAACCTCGCCTTCTTCATCAAGGCCTTCAACACCCCGCCCGCCCCTCCCCCCCCTCCTCCCGCGCCCGTTGTCCTCGGAATTTCAAACCCATTGATATCCGCCGTCCACACAGTTATGTTTGTCAACCCCCTCTTTTGAGCCTCGTTCTCTATATACTCCCTCTGGGTGGCGGAATTGCTCAGAGAAAAAATCTGACTGCGAGGGTATTTCTTTGCCACGAAGAGCGACACCGAGCCCCATCCACATCCCAGATCTAGAATTTTCATCCCATCCTCCAGCTCAGCTCGTTGACAGTAGAGCTCCAGCATTTCTGTCTCGGAGTCCTGGAAAGACGTGTTGGAAGATGGCCAAAGACCGCAGGAGTACTTCATGTACGGCCCCAGAACGAGTTTGTAGAAGGAAGTGGGCACTTCGTAATGTTGGATGTTGGCTGCGTTGGTGTCAATAGCGATGGGCAGGGATTTAAGTTTGTCGATGTACGCTTGTTTGGCGACCATTGTCCCCTCGAGGCCGCGGCTGCTGAACTCCGCGAGCATGTCACGGAGCATGGAGCGAATGCCTGGGTTTGAGGGCGTGTAGCATGGAGAGAGGGAATACGTGACGGTAGTGAGGGTCGAGAGGTACTTGGCATTTGTCGCGTGTAGACTGATGACGGGGATGGGCTGAATTTGCCAAATAATTGGTCGCCTAGACATTTGAGTGAGCGTCTCGCCATTAAAAAAGACGGAGGGCCAGACATCATCTCTACGCCCTTCCCAAAGCAAGAATTTGATTTTCACGGTATACATGAATGATGGGCAAATCGTCAAATGGAACGGAGGAGCTGGTCACTGCCTGGGCATGGGGTTGGGATGCACGCAGTACTTACCAAGGCGGATTAGGTGGTCCGGCATCATGTCCTTTTCGACGATTGGCTGGACTCGAGGAACCACTTTCTGATCGACGAAGCGGTTGAACGCATCCACCACACGTTGCGCCATCTTGTTGCGGTCGTTGCCTCGCGGGTTAAGAGTTTGTGGTTATTTCTTGTGGCGCAATTTCCGGCTGTTGCTGTCTGATCAGGGGGACGAGAGGAGGCTAAGGATGAAAAGGTGACATGCAAGAAAATAGAGAAGACACAATTGTACTGCTTTAATGACAGGTACGTAGCAAAGCACCTAGCCCTTGTGCTGCCGATGTGGGCCGTCCTGGGTCATCAGCAGGACTGCGACTACTTTATCTAACAAGGAAAAAGGGGGGGGGGAGGTCAACGTTGTCAACGACAATATGACTTGCTTCCTTATTCCTCATGACCACAGCTTTTGCGTGTCTGTGACCAACATTGACTTGGACAACAATGGCAGCATGGGTCTCATATCAATTCTTGCACTTCTCTTTCCAGGAAGGCAAACAACTTTACGCCTGCCCGCCTGCCCTCCCTCTTTGAAGAAGACGAGACGGTCTGGACGACACGGCAGCAGGAGGAGCTTCATCACCTCGCCCTCATCAACTCATGCGGTCCGCCTTCCTTTTCCCCATCCTGGGGCCACTTCTCTTCCTAGCCCACCACACGATAGCCACCCCCGCGTCCCTGTCCCTCTCCCTCGTCCAACACCGCCACTCTTTTACTCGGTTCTCCCCGCCTTTGGCCTGGCTCAGGCATACACAGCAGCACACCTCTCCCCCACCCTCTTCTACCCTACACTCCAGCTCCACACCCTCATGGTTCCGCGCACACATCCTTCCGCGCACCCGTCTCGTGCCTGCGTATGGCACCGCGGGGCGTGGCCGTCGGGGGCAGCAGCACGGCGGCCGTGGAGGACACAGAGGACGGGGAGGGATGGGTGGTGGCACGGGGGAAGGCGGAGTTAACCTCAATAGCTGGACGAATCGACTGTTGGCATTGAATGTGGCTATCTTTTTTTTGCAACAGGTGAATCCGAGTATCACGTTGATGGGGGCGAAGAACGATAAGCTTATTCGACGGGGGGAGTTGCACCGCCTGTTTACCCCGATGCTATTGCATGGAGACTTGCAGCATTTAATGGCCAATTCTTATACCATGTACAATCTGGGGCATTTCATCGAGCCACTATTTGGGGGGTCAAAGGCTTACTTATCCTTGTATATCCTTTCGGGCGTGGCCGGTAATTACTTGTCGTTTGCTTCTGGCAGGGCGCCGATCTCGATAGGAGCGTCTACAGCGGTCTCGGGGCTGCTGGGGGCCGTGGGGTTGTTTTGTTATCGCCACCGGATGGTGTGGAATTTGGAGGGTCCGTTGAGATCCGTTGCGCAAGCAGTGGTGATCAACGGGGTGCTTGGGATGAGTAGTCCGAGGATTGACAATTTTGGGCACTTAGGGGGGCTGGTGGGAGGGATGGTGTGTGGGTGGTTGTTCGGACCGAGGCTGGTGCCGTTGCACACAAAGGAGGGCCAATTTAGAGGGTACGTGAATAGCCCAATCCTGCAGACGAGCTTGGCGGAGGCCGGGAGGAAGGTGAGGGGGAGTTTAGGGAGGACGAAGGGAGGTAGGCAGGGAGGGCAGCTTGGGCAACAACCGAAGCAGAGATGGGGAGGAGTGACTCAGCAGCAGCAGCAGCAGCAGCAGCAGCAGCAGCAGCAGCAGCATGCGAGACATGGATGGAGTAAGAAGGTGCCAACATGGTGGCAGCGGCTGGGTACGTTTCTGCATCGAGGTGGGGATGAGGGAGGGAGGGAGGGAGGGAGGGAGGGAGGGAGGGGGGGAGGGCGGCTGGCTTATGTCGGGGCACCTGGCGGTGGGGGGTGGGAGAGAAGGAGTCGTAGCGGGAGAGTGTTGCGAGATGGAAGAGGAAGGGGATGGAGTAGTCAGGGAGGAAGAGGATGCGCTCAAGGACCTTACACGACTGGATTGTCGCTGGAGGTGATGATGGGAGGCAGGGGGGGAGGAGTGAGGGGTGGGTAAGAGGCGGAAAAACACAACGAGATATATAGAGAGAAGACTGAGTGAAAAAAAAGTGAACAGCAACACAGAAAGAAATGACAACTGTACTTAAGGAATAACACCTACGAATTTGCCCACCAGTGAGTTCACGGGAGGAGCACCCCGCGTCATACAATCGCAGATGTAAGAAGCCCAACAAAAGAAAACCATACGAGAAGAGATCTCGATTTCAGGTTGGAAAATGTATAGTTGATTATTCATTGACCGCTTCCCCCAGCACATACGCACACACATCACGACACACCCACCAACTTTCCTACCTTTCTTTCCTTTCTTCCCTCCTTCCCTCCTTCAACCGCACGCACATAGATAACACCGACACCGGACAAGACACACGATCCATCCCGCCCGCACTCCAGTACCTTCACACCCTCTCTCCTGTTTCCCTCTCCCTCTTCCTTCCTTCCCGCCCTCCTCCGAAGAGGCGGACGAGGGCAAGAAGGAAGAGGGGGGAGGACCAAAACGAGTGCAGGCGTCTTGTTGAAGCCACCATACCATGGTCACGGGGCGGGGAGGTTGGGTTTGGGATTTCCCTTACACACACATAACATCAATAGGAGAATATGGGATGATTATATTGCTTCTGCTGCTGTTGTTGCTGCTGCGGCTGCTTTCTTTTCATGTGATCCTGCTTCTGTTTCACGTCGCTCTACTTCTTACTTGTCAGAAAAACAAGTTTTTCTTCCTCGCCTGCTGAGAAGGGGGACAGGCGATCATTCGTCTCCCTCTCGTTCCGTCGCCCACATTCTTCTCATTCTCTCGCTTTACGCCTCTCTCTCTCTCTCTCTCTCTCTCGCTCCTTCTCTCTTGCTTTCCCACTGTTGCGAGCGGAAACTACAGCTCGGCCACACTACCAACACACGCCCCTCCTTCCCTCCCTCCACATCACTCTTTCATTCCATCCCTTCCTTCCCCTCCTCAAGACCTTCACATGTCACGCATGTAGGACCCAAAAAAAGCCAGCTCGGAAAAAAAATACCTTTCCATCCGCCTGCCGACCGTCTCCCTCCCTCCCTCCCTCCCTCCCATCGCCCTCCTCCCTTCTTTCACTACCGACCACCTCGTCCTTAGTACTTATACCCCTTCACGAACAGTGTCTCGTCCGCCGACGGCTGGGAGCCCGCGACGTACTTTCCCAGGTTGGCCTCGCTGTTAGCCTGGGCACGGGCCAACAAAGCCGCGCGGGCGGCGGGGACGTTCTCCTGCTTCCCCTGCCACGCCTTGAGGCAAGACTGCTGCAGAGCACGGCCGTAGGAAAAGGACAAGGACCACGGGCCCTTACGAGCGCGCTTGTTCAGGGCGTTCAGGTTGATGGAGGCCTCCTCCTCGGACATGCCGCCGGAGAGGAACATCACACCAGGTACGGACGAAGGGACGTGGCGCTCGAGGGTGCGAACCGTATACTCAGCGATCTTCTCGGACGTGACGGTTTCCCCGCAGTCGGCTCCGGGGAGAGTCATAGAGGGCTTGAGCAGGGAGCCCTCCAGATACACGCCGTTGTCAGACAGAGCCTTGTAGACCGCGGCCAAGACACGCTCCTGCACACGCGCAGTCGTCTCGATATTGTGGTCGCCGTCCATCAGGATCTCGGGCTCGACAATGGGAACCAGGCCACCCTCTTGCACGGCACGCGCGTAACGGGCCAGGCCCCACGCGTTCTCTTGGATGGAGAGCTCAGAGGGGGCACCGTCGGAGGTGATCTGGAGCACGGCACGCCACTTCGCGAAACGCGCGCCTGAAGGGAGGGGAGAGGGAGGGAGGGAGGGAGGGGTGAACGGGTCAGAAACCAAACATTGACGCAGTCATCCTCGGCCTCGTATAAGAAAGTATAAGGCTTAAAAACTGATGTGAGGAAGAAATCAAAAGGAGAAGGGAGGGAAGTGAGGCAAGCAGATCGGCACGAACACACACCTTGAGCGTAGTACTTCTGAGCGCGCTCGACGAGTCCGTCCAAGCCCGTGCACCAGGTCTCGACGGGGTGTCCCCCAGGAAGGGGCGACAGACCCATGTCGACCTTGATACCCGGAATGACGCCAGCAGTGTTCAGGTTCTTGACGAAGGGGGTACCGTCCACGTTGTTCTGAGAGGTGAGGGGGGTGGGAGGAGGGGAGGAGGCGCAGTTGAGACGGGGACCGGGTCAAAAACGCTGGTCCATCGAATCATTCGCTCTCACACTTTCACACATTTTAAAATGCATTGTATCAGAGTTAGACGTACCTGGAAGAGAGTCTCCTCGTAGAGGATGGCGCCGGAGATGTAGTTGCCGATGTTGGGGGTGGTGAAGAGGAGACCACGGTACGCCTGACGGTTGGCCTCCGTGTTCTCCACGCTGATCCCTTCCAAACGCTTGCCGATGGTCTTGGTCGACTCATCTACGGCCAAAATACCCTTGCCTGTAAGAACGGGATGAGTGAAGAAAACAAGGATGAATGGGTTCGTGTGGGACTGAACCATATACTCCACCAGATCACTCGCAGGACAGATACGCGCGGGCAGGTCGCAATCACTCAACAACAACCATTGAGCGCCGCAGACGCCGCTATTTTAAATACAGCACACATGGCTGCCCTTTCCGACAGCACTTGCGGTGTCAACACCTGATGCTCTTCGGCAGCCCTGATCTTTCCTTCCGTCCCCCACGTCTCCCACGCTAATCCCCGTCTCCATTTATCCCAACCCCTCTAAACGTACCGGGGGCGGCAATCTTCTTAGCGGTCTCGGCCAGCTCGCTCCTGTACTTGTCCAAAGACATACGGGGCACCTGGAAGGCGTTGACGGTGGCACAGGCGGCCACGAAGGAGGCAACGGTGACGAAGAGGCGAGCCATCTTAAATTAAGGAGAGGTGACTGTGTGCGCGGTATGAGAAAAGGGGGAAAGCGGAAGAGTGGGCGTGAGTATCTGTGCTTTCAGAGTGGTGTATTCAATATGGTGGGCTGTCGTGCGCGGGCCTTGTGTGTTGGTGATGGTCATGCCAAGCAGCGGCAGCCTCAACTAACACGATCCTTCTTTCGGCTCGCAGACTTCTCGACAACCACACATAAGGGTGTCCAATCAGCTACACTCGCCCACCGCCCGAAATCTCTTGAAATGTGCCCAGGCTATAAGGTGGATAAGATATGGTTATGCGTGCTCGTGGTGCGACACTGGCGTATGCGTAGCCTGCGGCCTGTCGTAAAGAAAGATTGGAGCCAGTGATGTGTGGGCAAGAAAGCTGGGCGAGGAGGACGACGTACTTTTGCGTGCGGTACCCCTTTCCCCCGCCCCACGCGCTAAGATCCACGGGTGGGATTCCCAACATCGTAGCTAGACATTGGTGGTGGAAAGCATGATTGTGCCAAGTCTATTTTGCCGAAGTCAAGAGCAAAGGGAAATCAAGCGTATTGGGAGAGGGCGACGCAGCAGGACAATAAGATACCACGAGGCCACACACACGGCGTCGATCTTGGTGTTGCAAGGAGCATGGTGGGTTCCCAGAGCCACATCCACCCACGGGTTGTGGATGGGAAGACCCAGATACATCCAAGAGGAAAACTAATAGTAGTGGGCTTATTTTGTTACCACAGGTGGACAGCAAGGCATGCTGCACATGGTGGCAGAGGTGGAGGCCATCACTCGACCCCGAGCAAAAACGTTGCATTGGATACTTTGGGGGCGGCGATTCCACGCACACTGTGGTTCGACCCGCTCAAAAGTGATGCAGCAAGACAGCAATGCACTGGACCATTTCCATTGTGTATTCCGTCTGTTTCATGTATAAACCAACACACACCTCGAAACAGGCGGGGCAAAGGGTAGAAGAGATGGAAGCATCCTCTCCTCACCCCCAGCCTCTTTCCCCCTCCGTGCAACCATCATGGCGACTGGGGTCAGACACAGCAGCAGCGCGACCTCTCCCCCACCCTCCTGCCTTCGATGTGGCACAGTCACTGGCTCTCACAGTCACCAGCAGTAGCGGCACGAGCCAAGGCAAAAAGAGGAAACTTCCCTCCACCAAGGCAAGTGCTTACCGCCCCGCTGCCACCACAACCAACGCGGATGCAGCAAGACCGCACATCCCCACATCAGCACCACAACTCAATCAAGACGCAGCAGGGGCCAAATCCAAGACACATAAAAGCTCTCGTAAAAGCAGAGGCGGTAGTGGTGGTGCTGCTGATGGTAAACCCAGCGGGAGCAGCAGCCTTATAAGCAGCAGCAAGACGAAGAGTTCACACCACCTTGAGACAGCCAAGGCTAACATGGCAGGGACTGAGACAGCGGTGCTCATATCGCGTACCACTACTCATTCTCCCCTTTCTTCTTCCAGCGATGATGGAGTCGATCCCAACGCCGCCATGCCCGTGCCAGTGGTAAACGACACACCTCCTCCTCCACCTCCTCCTCCACCTCCTGATTCTAGTATTCCCGTCGTTCAGCCTCCTGCAACAGGGAAAATCTGCAAGGCAAAGAAGAAGAAAACGGCCATCACTACCAGTAAGAAATCAAGGCAAGCCATAGCAGCTGCCACTGGTGTCCTGTCTCTTGCCCCCCCTCCACCTCCTTCCTCTCTTCCACGACCTCCCCAGTCCAGTTCCTCAACTCCCTACCTAAACCCCCCCAAAAACAATGCAGCAGTTGTGGCAGCAGCAACACCGATGATGAGCACCACATCGATGACAATAGCACGACAAGATGTAGTAGAAGGGATGGAAGAAGAAGAAGAGGAAGGAAAAGAAATAGAAAAAGAAGGAGAAGGAATAGAAGATGACGACCACCATCACCAACGACAACAGCGGCAGCAGCGACAGCACCAACAATACCAACAACAACCCACCCTAAAACAATATCACTTGCTCAGGCGACCAGACAAATCCTGGATAAGTCGTTCCTTCTCCTCCGCTACCGCCATCTCCCTCCCCCCTCCTCTTCCTGCTCCCAAGACCCGCTACCTCTTGCACACCAAGGAAGCCTACGCAATATTTCTTCGCGAATTCCTACAAAACTGGGGAGGGAAGCCCATCCTCCCTGCCTTCCTCCCCCCCCCTCATTCAGCCCCTACTTCTTCCTCGAAGCTTATCCGGGCCGGCAAAATCAAAACCACCCTCCCCTCTCTCCTTCGGCCCCTCACCCACCTCCAGCTCCTCCTACTCGCCCGGCACGAGTGGTCTACTCTATCCCTCCGTCGTAAGCGCCGCTACTTCAAATCTCACATCACTGAAGCCCGTGGTGGCATCTACCCCACCCACATTCGAAGCAAGGCCGAAGCTGCTGCCTGCACTGCTGCTGCTGTTGCGCAAAGACAGCGAGAGGATGCCCGGCCAGCAACAATGAAAGAAATGTTTCCTTTTTTTGGTGGTGTTGGTCGTGGTAGTGGTGGCAGTGGCAGTGATTCTGCTGCTGACATACCTGCGGGAATCGGAGGTGTGTGGCGAGGTCCACCCCCTACTAATTTGGTGGCGTTGGTGATGAGGGAAGAGCGTTGTAATGTTGCGGAGGCAAGAGAGAGGGTGAGAAAGATGACGGGGAGAGAGAGGAGGAGAAGGAAGGAGGAGGTGAGGGAGGGAAAGGAGCGCTATGAGAAGGAGGTGGAGGAGTATTGTGTTATGTGGCAGTTGCCGGTGGTGGTGGGTGGGGAGGAAGGGAAGGGAATGGAGGAGGAGAGGGAGCGGGACGAAGAAGCAGCAGTTGAGGAAGAACAGAAAGAAGATGATGATGATGAAGAAGGTAATGATGAGGATGAAGGTGATGGTGGTGATGATGATGACGGTGAAAATGATGATAACGAAGAGAATGAGGGTGAGGAAGACGTGCCGTTGTCGTGCTTGTTGAGTGCGGTGAAGGGAGGTAAAAAGAGAAGATGGACCATCACAGTAAGTGAATAATCTGAAGGCCACTAGGGCGACCGTGCGTTGCCAGCACGAAAGTAAAAGAGTATAGCGGTAGTGAGGAAAGATGCATACTCGTTAATCCATACACGTTGAGAGACGATTCCTGGCTTAGTGTGCACCACCAAAAAAGTGTAAAAAAGTTTAATAAATGTCCTGAACAGAAGTAAAACAGCTGCCTTCCCCCACATACATGCCTCCTCGGTGTCAAATTTTGAATGGGCAATGGTATCGTTTTTGTGTTGCATTCTAAAGTGTACATTCTCCTTGCTTGCCGTCAGCGTACCCGTCTACCCTTACGTCCAAGCCTAATCACATTCATCTCTTCCTCCTTCTCTCCCTCCTTTTGATTCTTCTATTTACGTGCAGTTTCTTTTTCACCAGCTCAGCCCTCCTTTCTTCTTTCGTTCTGGCCATCTTTTTGTCTGTCTTTCATAACTCCTTCTAGCCTAGTTTCACATCTCACACATGCACATTTAAACTCAAGATGATTCACGCACGCACACACGCTGAGTGGTGTGCGTCTTTTTCTTTACGCTTAACAAAATAATACCTCGGTTCCTTCCCCCCTACCCCTTCAACAACTTCATCTCCCCTACCTTCAGCCTTCACCCACCATACCGTCACCCACCTCACATCCTCCCTCCCTCCTTCTCTCCTTCCCACTCCGCATTCTAACCCTCTATCTTACTCAGCCACTTCACGATCTCCCCAAAATCCGGCCGTTCCTCGGGATCCTGTCCCCAACACGCCCTCACCAACGTCGCATACATCGGGGGCACGTCAGCCGGCATGGGCGGTCTCTCCCTCCGGTTAATCACGGCGGCAACCACCTGAACAGGCTGCATACCATTGTAGGGAATCGCCCTGGCGGCAATCTCCCACAGGATGATGCCGAATGAATAGACATCGGCTTTTTCGGTGTATTGGGTCGAGTTGATCACCTCGGGCGCCATCCAGTGGTACGTCCCGCATTGCATTGTCATGATATCCGTGAGGGAATTCGGCTTCCATCGCGAGAGGCCGAAATCCGACAGCTTCACCTCCCACGCGCGATTCAACAATACGTTAAGACTCTTCAGGTCACGGTGTATCAAAATCGGCTCCCGTGAATGCAAGTACTCCATCCCCGCCGCCAGCCCCCTCGCAATGGCGATTTTCCTCCCCCACCCCATCTCCCTATACCCCGCTCCCTTCTCATTCAAAACCATAAACAGATTACCTTTCTGGCAAAATTCAGTCAGCACCGCCACGGGATCAACACACGTTCCAACAAAGCCAATGATGTTCGGGTGGTGCAGTACCCGCAGCAACCCAACCTCGGAGAGAAAATCCCGCACACTCTTCTCGGTCATGGGCAGGTTGTTCTGGGTCACGAGTTTTTTGACGGCAACGTCTTCCCCCCTCACATTCGCTCGGTAGACGGTCGCGAATGCCCCGTGCCCAATGGTCTCACCCCAGGTGATCTCGTCCAATGAGATCAATTTCCCTTCTTGCTGGAACGCGGCGAGGCACGAGGACAAGGCGACGGCCACGGTCGGCTTCATATTCGCACGCCAGGGTTGGGAGCGTGCCTCCCGACGACGGGCTCGCACTTGTCTATCATGTTGGAGAGCAGCAATAGTGGCGGGGGAACGATTGGTGGTGGGCGTAGTGGGAGTAGGAAGGGGGGAAGGAGTGGATGGTGGGAGGTGGGGAGGAGGTGTAGGTGGAGGAGGAGGGGGGCTGTATGCATCGCCTTTGCTCTCTCCCTCGTTCTCGATCATACCCGGTGTCCCTTTGTCCCTCCCATCCACAACACTGTTACGCCCTCTCTGCCGCTCCGCCTCCTCCGCTTTCTCCGACGTCCCCGCCTCCTTCCCCTCCTCCTCCTCCTCCTCCTCCTCCTCCTCCTTCCTCATTGTCCCCATGATGATGACTCCATCCCCTCCAACCCCAACTCCCCCTTCACCTCCAGCCCCCCCCGTCAACTCCATCAGACACGACATATTCTCTGTATTCAAAGCAGCCACTGTCATCAACGGCGTCCCACCCATCATATCCGACCCCTCTGTCCCTTCCTCCCCGCTTTCCTCTCCATACAATCCGTCCTCCCCACCTTCCTCCTCCTCCTCCTCCGACGACGACGAAGACGACCAGGCCAACAAGTCCTTCCCATCCCTCTCTACTCCCTCCTTTCCCCCCTCTCCTCCACCCTCTGCACCCACCTGTACACCTGCTACCGACATTCGGGGAGGCAAAGCCAAAAAACTTCCTCCTGTCGCAGACGTAGCCGACAGCAGCAACCCAGCCCTCTGGTCATCCTCCCCCTCCCTCCCTCCCTCCTCCACCACTCCTGTTATTGTCCCGCTCGAAGACAAAAAGTCTTCCAAATCCTCTTCCTCCCTCTCGTGCTCCTTCATCCCGAGAGCGGCCGCTTCCTGGGCTTTCCTCATCTTTACCTCCTCCTTCTCATCCCCCTCTAATCCACCTCCTGCCGCCGCCGCCGCCGCAACTGCAAGTGTCGCTGCCGCTGCCGTTGGTGTTGCTGTTGCTCCTCCAGCCCACCCTGGGGTCTTCACCGATTGTCGCAAAGATTCTTCTTCCAATACACTCGAAGGCATAAACCATATCTCCCTCTCATGCACCCCCTCCCTTCCACCGCCACTCTCCAGCAGCGTTGCCTGCAGACCTGGCGAACGAGAGGAAGCGGAGGCTAAAGAGAAGGAGGTGAAGGAAGATGAAGGAGCCACGGTGCTACCACCTGGCGGCAGCACCGACTGCAGCGGCTGCTGGTGCTGGTGCTGGTGCTGGTGCTGCTGCTGTTGTCGCGATATATATGCGGCGGAAAGAGGAGGCGGGGGGGTAGGTGAAGGGAGGGAGGGAGGGTTGATATTCCCTCCAGAGGTGGAAGAAGACGAGGGGGAGGAGACGAAGCCCACCGAGTCGTGAAATGATTCCCACGCCGCAGCCGTAGGTGGATGAGGGGCCGGGGGAAAGTTGGGAGGGGAGGTGGAGGAGAGGGAAGGGTGTTTATTTGAGGTCTCGCGGACAAGGAGCCGAGCGGAAGCGGATGAAGAGGAGGAAGAGGTAGAGGAGGACGACGAGGCATTACCCACAATGGAAGAGGTGGTTTTAGCCGCTGTTGCTGCTGCTGTGGTCGGATCAGCTGAAGCAGCAGCAGTTGGAGTCACTGTAGACATCAACGCCGGCGACGTCATAGGTAAAGAATCCTCCAGCATCGCCAACGCGTTCGGTGTCAAGATCACTCTCTCTCCCCCCTTCCCTTCTCCTCCGCCACGACGCAGCCCTCGATCCTCCTCCTCGTCCATCCGCGCGCGATCCAGGAGACCCAGTCCTCTCATGGGGCTCCGCATCGTCAGGGGCTTCCAGCATAAGGCACCGTCCAGGGCGACCGGGACGGATGTAGGGAGGGGAGGGACACGCTTCATGGCTCGAACCTCCGCCGCCTCTTCAGCGGACCGGTAAAAGACGTGGAGTGCTTGTAGTTGATGTTCATATTGTTCTCGGAACGCCAGCAAGGCCGTGATGCGCTGGCGCCAATCAACGGTGGGGTCGACCACCTCAACCGCCGCCGCTTGTTCCTCCTTCCTCTTCGACTGCTGCTGCTGCTGCTGCTGCTGCTGCTGCTGCTGCTGCTGTTGGGTTTTTTGTAGTTGCTGCTGCTGCGACGGCGGCGGCGGCTTCTTCTTCTTCTTCTTCATGGATTTGCCCCCGAGGATGGTGGGAGGAAGGATGCTACGACTTGAGACTGTCGATCCTACCTCGTTGGTGCTCTTCGAGCAGGCGGGGAGGAGAAAGGGGAGGGGGAGACCGGCTGAGGCCCGGGCAGAGAGTTCTAGAAGAGAGGCGAGGAGGAAGGTGCAGGCAACGAAGACGGTGTAGGCCTCCTCGATAAGGGGGAGAAGGGCCCACCGCGCCGTGGTGGCGATGGCGTCATTCTGAACGGAAAAGAGGAGGCGGGTGGTTTGCAAGAGGGATTGTTGCATTGTTAATAGGCGGGAGAGGGCGTGGAGATCCTCTTCCTGGCCGGAAACAGGCACCGTTTCGTAGCCGAGCATAGTAGGGATGGCGGTAAAATGCATCGCGAACACGGGGTGGGCTTGGTGGAAATGCAGCTTTTGAACCAGCAAGCGCGAGAGACGTGATAGGAGGTCGAGGGAGGCTGGGTCCAGGTGCTGTTTCTTGCTGCTGTTGTTGCTGTTGCTATTGCTACTACTGCCCCCACCAGGGGAGGAAACCCCTTGTCCTCCAGAGGGGGAAGCCACAGTGGATGAAATGTGGCTTATCATACTTGTTGTCGCTGCTGACAATGTCGTGTATCCCTCCGCAACAGCGCTTTTACTCAGTTGCTCCTGGCTCGGGTCCACTGCGACCCTAGTCCCTACGTCCCCCCATCCCCTCCCCATTTCGTCCAGCATACCTACACAGGGCACGCACTCCCCCAGAAAGTCTCGCGGGCCCTGCTGCAGCACTTTCAATGTCGTAATTAAGCCTTTCAGGGCAACAATAGGGTTCGACTGGGTCGGCCGCTGTGACAAAAATATGAAAAACGTCGACGAGGACATCTCTCTCTCCCACACTGCCAGGACAATTTTCCGCACATATTTCGCTTTGGGCTGCCCGGGATCCTTACTTGTTGCCTTCACCACCCAGCTTTTCTTCCCTTTCTCTCCATTGCCCCCCCCTATCATCGATTTCATTCTCTTCTGCCACAGGAGGGCCAGGGCATTTTTCGGGTTCTTAGAACGCCCTTGTTCGTCGTAAAGAGATTTAAGGGAGGAGGTGGAGGATGTGCGAGGCATGGCTCCCGACCCTTCTCCAATGGTACCGCCTAGAGGGAGCATGCGGATGGAGGAGCCACGGTGGGCGCGGTTGACGGTGGCAAGCTGGGAAGGATCAATTTCTGCTGTTTGTTGCTGTTGCTGTTGCTGTTCTTGTTCTTGTTGTTGCTGGTGCTGCTGCTCCTGCTGCTGATCCTGCAGCTGCTCCTGCAGCTGCTCCTGCTGATCCCTATTGCGACCCCGACGTTGTTGCTGACTCGCGCTCAAGCCCAAGCTGCTGCTAGCACTAACATCCATACTACTGATGGTACTGGTCCTCCTCCCCTCCATCGTGCTGGTGCTGCCTCTGCTGCAATTGCCCGTCGCCTTCGCCCGCTCCGTGCATTGCTCCTTCTTGATGTATTTTTTGCTGCTGCCGCCAGTGCTGCCGCTGGTGCTGCTGCTGGTGCTGCTTTCGTCCCATACAGACACCGCCTGATCCATCCCGACCAAACTCCGACTTCTTTCCCCCATCTTTCCCCCCCCTCTCCCTTCCCCCTCTTCCCTACCTACGCCCAAACTACTCTTCCTGCCCAGCGCACTCAAATTAGACGATGACAACGACGGCGACATAGACCCCGACGCATCTAACCTCCTCATCAAAGCCGTCGTCCCTCCCGCCGTCCCGCCCTCCCTTCCTTTCGCTATACCTCCCACAAGAAACGATCCTTCAGGAGTCAAGGCGATTGGAGGCATCAACAAGCCCTCTCCACCTTCCCTCCTCCCTTTTCCTCCCCCGCTTCCACGGGGGGTCGTCGCTTGGGCGGTGAGAGTCTCCGCCAACAAACTTAAAAAAGGGGCAGGCGGATTAGGATGCTTCTGTGTCACAATTGAAGTGGTGTCGTTTGAATTCCATCTCAAATTTGTATCAAACAAGCCAATAAAATCCTCCTCTCCCGGTCCTTGCAACCCTTTCTCCTCTTTTGTTTTCGCGGTTTTCTTCGCACCTGCCCCGAAGGGCGATGGAGAGGCGGAGGGCGACGAGGCAGAGAGAGATTGAGCAAATGCGGGGCGCCCGAGGGGGCGGGAAGGGGGAGAGAGAAGGAAGGGACACAGGGCAGGAAGGTCCGCGTGTCGTCCTATCTTCCCAGCAGCCATTAAATCTCGGACTTGGTGGAGGACCTCGGACGCCGTCAAGCGCTGCTCAGGGTCGGGCTCGAGGCAGGCACGGAGGAGGATAAGGATGCCCGGGGAATAGGGAGGAAACGATTGCTGTCCGTTGGTGCCCGGGATAGGAAGGGAGGGAGGGGCGGCGTAGTTGCAGTTCAGGATAGCCATGGGCTGGACAGCCCCTGCCCTGTCCTCGAATGGGGTACGCCACCAGCAGAGAGTGTAAAGGAGGACACCCAGTGCCCAAATATCTACGGCGGGGCCGATGGTTTTCTTGGAGTAGAGGTCGACTTGCTCGGGAGAGCGGTAGGCGAGAGTGGTGTGTTTGTCGATGTCTTCTTCAGCGTAGCTGATCTCGGTGCTATTGCGGAGTGCACGATGATCGCTACTGCATGAGCTTAGGTCACAGAGCTTGACTCGCTGCCCATTGGCTTCGGAAGAGAAGCGGAGATTTTCGATTTTGATGTCCCGGTGGGCGAGGCCGTGGGAGTGGAGGTGTGTGAGGGCGGCAGCTGCGGAAGTGAATACGTTGACGATGTCGCGTTCGGCGAGGGGCTCTTTTCGACGGATAGCGTCCTCGAGGAGGGAGCGGACGGTTGTGGGGCAGTACTCCGTGAGCAAGTAGTAGAGATTGAACCCACTGCTGCTGCTGCTGCTACTGCTATCGGTGCTGCTCGGTTGCTGGTGGTTGTCGACTCGGGAGCCTATAAAGGTAACGACATGTGGGTGCAGTGGCAAGCGAGCATGATGCTCCAACTCCATTTCCGCGGCATGGTTCGAAGGGACGTCGCCTTTAGGAACGCGTAAGACCTTAACAGCAAACTTTTGACGGGCTTCATCCTCGACTAGGTAGACTGTGCTGGCACGACTGACCGTCTCGCCTAGACATGACTTGACTCTTAAGGCATGCCCTTCAATCACCACGGACGAGGTAGGCGCAAGCACCCCACCGGTGGCGCTGCCGCTGCCAGCGTTGCCCATGCGTCGCGTGGCTGCTTCTACTACGTGCTGGGATAGAGAGGATAGCTAGGGGTAGTGTTGGGGTCGTTGCTCGCGGGCCATGTGATAATGGTTCGAGATGGAGGGGACAGAATCGTGTCTGCCTCCGCTCCTGCTATTGAGACCGAGGTGCGGCTGCCATGTTAGCTACGCAAACCCAACCACAGACTTGCGTTCCGCTAGACCCTGTAGATATTTGTGGCGATTTGGAATGAGCTTCGAAGGGTGAGATCCACCGCAGCCCGTTGAGGTGGGTGCATTGGTCCATTGCTGCTTCTTGTCTATGAGGTGGGGAGGCTAGCTGCAAAAGACCCAGAAAAGGATTGTCCTATGCTGACTGGATGCCCGCAGCCACCTTTAAACACCAGCAGACACACAGGCACGTGCATCACTTCGCTACTGGCTCTCCTGTCCCGGCATGCGCCACATCAAGATTTGTCACCCGCGAATGAGAGAGCGGGCTCGCTGTCGTCGGCTCCTACGTCGGAGAGCGGGACTGTGCGTGACTCTTCCACGGCTGCTCCTGGCCCATGGCTTTGCATGAGACGTCAGTGCGCACCTGTATACACATGTCTAAATGTTTGATCCTTTATGTGGCTTGCAGTTGACACATTTCGCTGGTCCGCTTGAACTTTAATAATAATAATGTGCACGTGGCACTCCCCTTGCTTATCCGCCCGGTCGGTCGGTTCATATATCGCATGTGGTATGGTGTGCCTTTTACGTGCTGCCAAACAAGGAAACAAAAAAAACACTTTCACGGGCCTGAAAGGATTGTGTACGGCTTGTTTATTTCGTCCGCGTGGCCTCATTGGCCTTATTATTGCGGCCACATTGTTTCTTTTGATGCCCGCGGCCGGAACCTCATGCTATCGGAAAACAAAGCTCCAAGCGGAACTTGCGAGGCTGAGGGAGGGCGGCCAGCAAGTTTCAAGGAACCGAGAAAAGCTGTCGTTGGAACATTCACCGCTTCTTTCCTTTCTTACCACTCCTCTTTCCCCAGCCCGTCTTGCTCGCCTCCGATCCACCATGCAGGCCCTCATCCTTCCCTACGCCGGGCCCCCCCTTCCCTTCCTCGAGAATTGCGCCTCGGCGCACCCTTCTCTAGTGGTCCATTATCTGCACCACAGCGCCGTTCCACAGCGGAAACGGCTCTGACCCTCCTCTTGGTGGCAGCCAAGCAGCTGCTCCCACAGCTGTGACGCGCGGTCTGGAGGGCGGGGAAAAGACAGTCCTTGAATGTGACGATGCACGAGGAAGCCGCTGGTGCGGTCGAGATGGGACAGAACGGCCTCCGAGAGGGACGAAGCAGCGGCCTAGGCAGTATCGAAAGGACCGGTAAAGGAAAAAGGGAGGAATCGGATGTGGACGTGGTCGAGGCCTTCAGAAGTGAAGACCAAATCGCGGGAATGCGACGAGGGAGAAGACTGACATGCCTTTCCTGCCATACTCTCCTTTCCCTCCCTCATGCCCTCACTCTGTCTCGCGCTTTCGTGCCGGCCCTCAGGCCAGTTGATTCCGGAAGGGAAGAAGGCCCTTGTCCTCGGGTATGGTCAGGTGGGTCGGCGACTCGCCCGTGCTTGTGTGGGCCTGGGCATGCGGGCGAAGGAGGGGAAGAGAGCGGGAAGGACAATGGAAGGGTGCAGATGATCGGGCGGGAGGCGTGGAAAGAGGAGCTTCCGGCGACCACGGCACTATTGTTGGCGCTGCTGGGCACGGTGGCCATTGAGACACTGATCGAAGAATCGAAATAACGGCTTTTGCCAAGGGGAGCGGCGCTAGTAAACTTGGAAAGGATCACGGCTGTGAGCGAAGAAGGCTTGCACAAACTTTTGAGGGTAGGATATTCCGGGCCGGATTGGGTGTGTGGTGGCAGGTAAGGGAGGGAGGGAGGGAGGGATGAAAAAGAGGGGGAATGGCGAGGGGGACACGTACCGTGCGGCGCAGAAGTAAGACGGAGCATGATGCCTGTCTGAGCCTGGGAAAGCATGGGTTTCATATTCGTCGCGACGAGTATAATACGTAAGTTTTTGCGACTGTCAGCAAATATGCACGAATATTATTCGTCTTCCCGGGTGGGGTCTACAGATAATGCACGAATGACATATCATTATTCGTCCTCCTCCACAAATCATGCACAAATCACAAATAATAGCAAATAATAAACAAGTGACACGAATGAATATTCGTACAGGGCCGTTTTTCCAATATATTCGTCCCGCGTGTAAGTCTCGCTCGCGGACGTCCATCGCAAGGAGAGCCCTTCGACCTCTGCATGCTTCCATCTGTTTGGTGGGTCACCTAGTCCCTTAACTCTAGTACTCATCCATACCCCTACGATTAGAAGCGTACACGCACAAATCGGTGCGGGAAGGAAGACGCGATGCGTAAGTCGCTGACAAAAGTTCTTGTCCCAAAATGCAACAACTTTATTTTGGAAGCATGTCTTCTACTCAGACCCGGTTGAGCGTGTTGCAGATGATGTACGTAAACATATGTGTGCCAGTAGGATGTCGAACATAGCATATGAGAAAAAATATTAGGAGCGCTCTGGGCGAGCGTTTCAACCCCTCAACTTTTCAATGTCCCCGTTTCGAAGCCCTCGTCGTTAACAATTTGTTAGATCGTTCGTTTCTTATTTTTGTTTAATCGGTAAGAGACGTCGCTCTCCAAGATGTGCTCCCCCAAATAATGCAATGCGCCGACCTCGAGCATACCCATACATACTCCAAGCATGCGACTGTCTTTACCAGTGAGTCCTCTAATTCTCTTGGCTGTGGCCTTGACACGGGAGTGTGGGGTTGTGACAGAGGGCCCATTCAGTGCCATGACTTTTCTTGAAACCGACGTGCGTTACAAACTATCGTATCCCGTGTCAATTCCCACATTTTCCTCGTAAGAACACAACCATGTTTATCCTGTACGTCGCTTTGCCTGTTCTTTCTGAAAGGCATATCGCTTGCAAGTTCGAGCTGAGGTTCCAGGTAGCAGTGCAGCCGTTGACATCTTTCTGGCTCTACTCATCTTTACATTCCTCATAACATGATCCAACAGAAGCCTCACCGTACTTTTGCAGGAGCTCAGGAGTCCTGCCATCAAGCGCCTTCGACCATGCGTATCTCGTTAAGCTTCCTTGCTCTCGCCCTGCTGGGCGTGACGACCTTCGTTTCCACGGTCTCTCAAGAATGTCCGCGGCTTTTTCTCAAGGCCAAGGTACGCCCGAATCCTAAGCGGGGGCTGCTGGCTGGTAGAGGCAGGGCCAAGATCACTGTGACACTGCACAGCAAAGACGCTGTTGACAACCTGGAATTTCAACTGAATCTACCCAACGGGGTAACGTTGGAGCGCACAGCCACTCGTCCGTCCCCGAAGCCCTCCACGCCACCGGAGATCGTCGAGAATGTTGATGGGACGACCGCCATTTACTGGCTCGGGTATGACTTTACCAAACCAAAAGGCGGGAAACGTCGATTTAGCGCTAAGGTGATGGTCGACGAATGTGCTCCGGAGTCCTTGGCCGTCGAGGCCTTTGCTTATCTTGTCAACACGACGGAGGCCTCCTGCATCACGCCGTTGGCGAGCCCCGCCGTCCTACGCGTGCGGTACCCAAAGGGCAATAAGGCTGGGACTTGCGCGCCCACTCCGGCCCCCACCGTCAACCCCACGCAGCCATTCGTGCTTTTTGGAGAGGGACAACGCTTCTCGCAAGGGGGACGCCTGGCGCCCTTCCAGGGTCGTCGTCTCACGGCACACTTTGGAGTCAACATGGATGAGAGCATCTCGGCTTCCGATCGTGCCGTCAACCGACAGCTCCAGCCCATTAGTTCACCCGAGGAATGCTTTGAGTACTGCTCACTCAATGGGGGCCAGACGGCGCCTATCCTGTTCAGCTGGAACACGGTAACCAGTCAGTGCATTTGTTGTGTCGAAGCAGTGTGTACGCCCCTAGTCTTCGATCCCGATTTCGATGTCTACGAAGTCCTGGTGCCTGTGACACTTGCTCCTACACCTACTGTAACAGCTGCACCGACTGTCCAGCCTACTGCCACACCCACCGCTACCCCGACAGCTGGGCCTACTGCCACACCCACCGCTACCCCGACAGCTGCGCCTACTGCCACACCCACCGCTACCCCGACAGCTGCGCCTACTGCCACACCCACCGCTACCCCGACAGCTGCGCCTACTGCCACACCCACCGCTACCCCGACAGCTGCGCCTACTGCCTCAC
>Ga0160420_100113_pt1 | contig 48096 bp, 57 predicted proteins | sample CelAP2metagpilot_FD_108197 | JGI IMG/M metagenome (GOLD analysis project Ga0160420, IMG submission 108197) | Phycosphere-associated microbial communities from algal ponds in Kailua-Kona, Hawaii, USA - Cellana AP2-5-5 metagenome pilot | ecosystem: Engineered > Artificial ecosystem > Aquaculture >...
CCCCCCTCTTCCTCCCCCTCCTCCTCCTCCACCACCACCACCGCCACCCCCACCGCATCAGCTGACAAAGAAGCCAAAGCAATTTCCTTAGCCGCTGCCTCTCCCTCCTCCTCCCCCTGCCCCCCCCCAATCATCTCCCCCTCATCCTCCCTACCTTCTTTACCGTCCTCTCCCTCTTGCCTATCCTCCTCGACCGGCACCACACCCTCATCATGAGGCGCAAGCAAGACGTCTTCCCTTCCCTCCTCCTCCTGCTGCTGCTGCTGCTGCTGCTGCTGCTCCTGCTGCTGCTCCTGCTGCTGCTGCTGCTGCTGCTGCTGCTGCTGCTGCTGCTGCTGCTGCTCCTCCTCCTCCTCCTCCTCCTCATGCTGCTGCTGCTGCTGCTGCTGCTGCTGCTGCTGCTGCTCCTCCTCCTCCTCCTCCTCCTCCTCATGCTGCTGCTGCTGCTGCTGCTGCTGCTTCATCATATTCCCCAGTATCTCAAGGGGGGAAGATGATCGTTTCTGCGTTCCTCCCCCACTCCCTCCACCCGTTTTCCCTCCCTTCCTCCCCCCCTTCCTCCCCCCCTTCCTCCCTTTATTTTTCCCCTTCCCAGTTGCCTTGCCCTTCCTTGCTCCTGCTCCTGCTGCTGCTGCTGCTGCCGCGGCTGCCTCTCCTCTGACCACCACGATCTGATCCATCTCCTCAATCCACGCCTCATTGGGCTCAAACGGGATTTCCTCCTCCCATCTCTCTTCCTCCTTCTCTCCCTCCTTCCCTTCTTTTCCCTCCCCTTTGAGCCCCTTCCTCCCTCCCTTCCTCCTCCTACCAACGACAGCTGCTGTTGCTGCTCCCGTCGTCACCGATGAAACCTCCTCCTTCTCTCCCTCCCCACCCCCTTTGCAATCCTGCTCCTCTATCTTTCTGTCCCGCTCTCTTCCCCCCTCTTCTTCCTTCCCCCCTTCCAATACCTGCACCGGCAGCTGTCGAACTTTCAATCCCCCCATCGCCGCCTCCAAATCCACCATGTCCTCCTCCCCTTCCTCCCTCCCGTCCTCCTCCTCCTCCTCATCGTCATCCGAAGCCTGGAAGTACCCCTCTGCATTCCCCAGCACTACCTTCTGCCTCTGATTTCCATAAAAGGTAATCGCAGGGGCCATAGCGAGGGAGGGAGGGAGGGCATCCTTAAGGGTATAAAGCTTGTTTGCGTGTGGGAGGAGGACGGAGGAAAAAGACGAGGAGGACAGCGAGGAAGGGAGCGGATGCACTACCTTGATACCGCACATAAGCGCGCCGACCACTTCGCATGCCACAATATGCATCCCCTCTTCCTTAAACGTATGGCAAAATAGTTCCAGTTGCCTTTCCCTCCCCCCCTCCCTCCCTCCCTCCCTCCCAGGCAGAAAAGAAAAGACATCTCCGGGACGAGGGCAGGAGGCTAGACGGACAGGGGCGGCACCTCCTTTTCCTTGACCATCGTGGAATTTATTCAACCCCACGATCAGACGATGCAACTGCTGCTGCTTCTGCTGCTGTTGCGAGGAGTTGAAGGAGGAGGAGCAGGAAGGGAGGACTCGCTTGGTGGGGAGGTGGAGGACCCATTCGACCGTTGTTCCAACGGGCACTGTAACGACCTCGGTCCCCAGTAACGTCTCATGCGTTAGCTGGACGCGGGGAAGGGTTAATCCCTCAGGGGCCCAAAGGGGATGGAGACCGTCTTTCGCCATCTTGGTCAGGGCGAGGAGGGAGAGGGAGGAGGAAGGGAGGGGGGTGAAGGCGGAGGTGGAATAGGGGCCAGTGGTGGTGGTAGTAGGAGAGGTGGTGATGTCGTAATTGTTGATTGTCTTATTGTTGTTATTAATGCTGGAGAAGAAAGGTTTCCTGGGCTTGGCGCTGGTGCAGGTGCGGAGAGGAGGGAAGCCGACATCTGTAGTCGTTATGCTCCCCGTTTCTCCTGGATCAAAAGGCCCCATGGAGCTGCTGCTGCCGTTGCCGCTGCTGTGGTTGTTGTTGACGCTGGTGATGCTACAGGGCATAAACAGATTCTCCTCCTCCTGCTTCGTCACAGTGCTGAAAGCAGCAGCAGCTGTACCACTCGTCTCTCCCTCCTTCCCTTCCAGCTTCACTCCATCCCATTCGTCCTCTTCATGCTTCCCACCCTTCCTCCGCTTCTTTCTCTTTTTCCTCTTCCTTCCTCCTTGTCCTCCTTCTCCATTTCCTACAGCCATATCATCCACCAAACCACCTCCCTCCTTCCCTCCCTCCTCCTTCAGCAAGGACGAGGGCGGGAGAGAAGGCCGCACCTCCAGAACCCCCCTCAGGTCTTCCGGGTAGTTTTGACAGCGGAGAAGCACCTTACCCCCTCCTTCGATCATGGTCCTTGTAAAGCCGGTGGTGGTCTCGGTCAGCTCTAACATCCATGTCTCGCCCCTCTGTAACGGTGGAGACTCAAACAATAAACAATAAACCCCGAGTTCCGCTCCTTGGGAGGAAATTGAGGGAGGAGAGGGGGTGGGAGGGGGGGACACCAAGCCCTGGATGACGTGTTCTTGACAGCCCATCGCATCGTCATCGACCTTCCACGTGACGGTGTCGCCAACGCCAACCGTGAGAGAGGACGGCACGAACTGAAAATTTGAGATACGAATGGAATGCTCCGCCTTTTTCTTCCATTTTTCTCTTGAATGGTTCCCGCCTGCAGCAGTAGCGCTGGTGCTGTTGCTGGTACAGCCCTCTTTCACCAGTGCATGTAGTTGCGGCTCGGCTTGTCGCTGCTCTTCCTTTTCCATACCGCTGCTGCTGCTGCGCGAAGGTGGAGAAGCGGATGCAGAGAGGGAAGAGGAGGAGGAGGAGGAGGAGGAGGAGGAGGAAGGCGAAGGGACCCGTATTGGTCCTTCGCTATGGAGGCATGAGGAAGAAGGAATAAGGGTAGATGTCCCCTTGGATACATTCCGTCGCGGTGATGACGGTGGTAGTGGCGATGGCGGAGGCTGATAGGCGGAGGAGGTCGGGGTCCGGGAGGGGGGGGAGAAAGCAGAAGGCGCGAAGCAAGGCTCTTCAGGAAGAACGTCGATGGCGACACAGTCCGCGGGCACATTCTCCATTGCCCTTGAGTGGGAAGGGGAGGAAGGGCAATAAAAGGGCGCCTCATGGATGAAAGTAGTACTCGTGAGGAGACGAGTAGTTTGCCTGGTGGTTCTGACGGGATTGTAGTTGCTGCTAGGCACAGTCATCGTCCCCGAAAGTATGCATGACTCTTCTCCCTCCTCCATCAGCCCCACTTCTCCCTTCCCACTCTTTTCAAGCTGCGGCTGATGCTGTTGCCAATGTTGCTGCGCAGATTTCTCCTTGTACGACGGATGCCTTACTTCCTTCGTGTCCATCTTGTCATTCTCCATATCTTCCCGCGGTAGCACCTCAATACGACACCGCATCGTCGGCACGCTTGGACTCTTGCAGATATAAATGCCAGGATGCGTGAAAGTGTGCTCGAAGCCATCACCTGGCTCCAACGCACTCGACGAGGACCAGGCCATTGCCTCTAAAGCAGCCGTCGCCGCTGCTGCCTCCGCTTCGGTGTTGTTCCTTCTGTTTCTTCCGATGACCATGGTATTGCTGTTGTTGGCGATTGTCCCCGGGGTGGGCTTGATGTGAATGACATGGGGGGTCTTTGTGTCGTACTCTTCGTTCACCCATCCCACCGTCTGCCCTTGCACCAGGATCAAGGAACTGGGCACAAATTGACGTCCCTGGATCTTGACTTCTACCACCACTTTGGACTGCTGCTGTTGTTGCTGTAGGTGGGGAAGTTGCTGCTGTGGGACAGTGCTATTCCCGCTCCTGCGCCCCATGTAGATGTGGGAGCAAGAGGCTTGCTGCTCTTTTTTGGCAGCCTCGACAATTTTTGGTCTTCCGGAGGTGAAAGCCCTGGGGAAAAGGAGCTTTCAAAATCAGATGAGAAAGCTCGCCCTATATCTGTGTCGTGTGTGGGAGCGCGCGGTTGGGGTCGGCAAGTTTTTATTTTTCGTTGCTCCGAAAGTGTTGCGAGGAAGAAATATGGTGCAGCAGTGTTGCCTCAAAAAGCAGCGAGTTCCAGATCGTTGCGCTTGCCATCGCCCGTCTCGGTGAACCTACGCTATTTTGGCATGGCACAGGCAATGCTTGATAAACTCTCGCACTGTGTGGGTAAAACCACGTTGTCCGCAAGTATTCATGGCTTCTTTTGGACCAGAATTAGGTCGGTTGATTGCTTGACCTCCCCCCTCCTCCCTATTCCAACAAGAATGCAAGCTCGTCGTGCATTCCTCCTGGCCGCCACGCAGCTTCTTGCCACCACCACGCTTGCATTCCGTCCGGCACTCTTCGCACCTGTTGCCTTGCACCACCGCAGTAGTGTCAGCAGCATCAGGTACATAGGAGTTGGGAAAGATGCATGATACATTGCCCACACAATTAAGCTTCTGGAACCCGATATTAAGCTACAAAGTCCGTCTCAAACGCAACAGGACGAGCACCACCATCAGCATGGCTACGACTACTCTCTCTTCCAAGGAGCCCGCCAAATTTAGCACTAAGGACTACAGGGTATGTACTCAAGGTGTGCTCGGCCAAGCCTCCCTTCCCCCCCTCCTTTCCTGTCCTTCCGTCTCTTTCAGCAATGTGCACGGCACCCGACACTCTGATGTCAGGCATTGCCAATGCTTTGGAACACATGACAGTGGTTGGGACTGCATTGCAATATGTAATGATTGACATTACTCATGCCATCTTTCCCTCCCTTTCTCCTCCCTCATCGCCAAATAGCGGCCCCTGCATTGGGTCTTCAAAGTCGGCGACCTCAAGAAAACCCTCGCCTTCTACGAACAAGGTTTCGGGATGCACGTCCACAGACACGAAGAATTCGCTTCAGGCTGCGAAGCGACTTGCAATGGCCCGTATGGTGGATGTTGGAGTAAGACCATGGTAGGATGGGGGAAGGAGGATGAGCAGTTTGCCCTTGAATTGACCTTCAATTATGGGATTGATTCATATAAGTTTGGAAACGACTTGCGGCATATCGCCGTGGACAGCAAGGCATGGAAAGGCCCGGAGAAGGAGGTAGTGGTGGAGAAGGGAGAGGGCGGGGTAAAGCGACGGTTTGTCGTCAGTCCGGATGGGTATAGATATTTGTTGGTTGATACGGGGAGTGAGGAGGTGCCGAGCGAGCCTTTCCTGTTTGTGTCGGTGCACGTGGCCGATGTCGAGAAGAGCAAGAAGTACTATGTGGATGTATTGGATGCGAATATCCGCGCCTCGGGCCCAGGGGCGGAGGAAGGGAACGAGAACGTAATGGTAGGTTTTGACAGAGCGGGGACAGGGGTGTGTTTGGAACTGGTTCAGCTACCCGGAGGTGGAAAGGTGGATCACGCCCTGGCCTCGGGGAGGTTTGCGACTGAGACGGAGGACGGAGCACCGGAAAAGGTGGGGGACAAAGTCAAAAAGGCAGGCGGGGATATCTTGCATGGCCCCCTCAAGCTGCAGCCCCACGGGGAGGAGGTGGTGATTGTCGCCGATCCAGACGGCTACGAATTCTGCTTTGTCGACGCCAGGGGGTATACCAATTGTATCAATGTCCGGGAGGACGCAGAGGGCACGACAGTGGACTGGCCCTACCGAGAGAAGCTGGAGAAGGCGGCGCGCAGTGGGAAAAATGCCAAGCTTGAGGTGGCTAAGGTCGTCGCGGGGGACTATGACGTCAAGTCGATTAAGGGGAAGATGGAGGGTTTCTTGAAGGCGCATCCGGTGGTGGTGTTCGCACAGGCGACCTGCCCGTTCTGTTCCAAGGCCAAGGCGTTGCTGAAGGAGGTGGGGGCAAAATTTGAGGTGGTGGAGGTGGATGCGATGGAGGGAAAGGAGGGGTCTGCGATGAGGGTGGAGCTGGACAAGGTCACAGGGAGGAGTACGGTACGTTTTGAGGCGGGAGGGTGGAGGGAAGGGTAAAGACGGTGGCAGTCGGTTTGGAAATGCTTGGGCCTCGTTTTAAATCAAGTTCACTTAATGCTTCAAACTTCAACTTCAAATTACCTTCTGTAAACATCATATTTTCCTATTTTCCTCTTCGCTCAGGTGCCCAACATTTTCATCGGGGGCAAGCCCGTGGGTGGTTTTACGGATGGGATCGAAAAGTTGCACCAGGAAGGAAAATTGGTGCCATTGTTGAAGGAAGCTGGGGCAGTGTAATGGAAGAATTGTGGGAAGAAGGCTGCTTGAAAATCATGCATGAACGTGGTTCGATACTTAAAGGGGATGGGACGAAGGGGTGAGACGAAGGGAAGATCAAGTCTGTGTGGGGACATAGGAGAATTACGTCGAGGAGTAAGAAGAAATAATAAACATTACGTGGACCGTGTAAATTGTAACTCTCGACTCTTCTCTCTTCGGACATTGGCTTGGACGATATGAACTTTTACCGCCCGTCGTGTGTTGCACGATCAGAAGACGAACGACATTATTTACCACCCCACAGCGCCGTCCCGGAGGCTCGAGCACCCCCTATCGACATGCACGTTGCCTCTCTGTATCATACTCTGCAGACATCCTATGAGGCGCACACGTTATTGAGGTCTAGATCGCCTATAGAAACGTATAATATTCTAAGTCGCACTGCTTGCAGCACACAGCAGCCTGCTTGCCGCTGGCATCATCATCGCCGTGATGATCCTATCCCTTGATCCTTTTTATTTTTGAACACCCTCTACCCTGACCTGACACGTAGACACATACTATCATCCACCCACGCACAACCTCACACGCACACACACAGGCAGCTTTCCCGTCCTGTCCAACCTGGAGTGTCCCGACGTTATCGAATCGCCGACAATCGCGCCATGGTGAGGCACGCCATCCGTCGGGAGAAAAACCCCGTGCCCCGCCCCAGCGGCGTTGGCAAAGCCCCACTAAAGATGGGAATGACTGGGGTTGCCGCTACAATAGGTTCTCTTGATGCTTATGTTGTGCCGATGACGCGATATGTCGCCCCGCCTCCGCTGCCGCCGGAGCCCCAAAAGCCCAAGCCTAAGGCATCAGTCGCAGCCGCAAGCAAACCAACGTACCGCAGCACCAACACCGCTAAAGCCTTGCCGCGTTCCTCCGGGTCGCAAAAGTCGAAGCCAGCAGCAGTTGCAGCCGCAGTAATCACCGAGGCTCCCACACCCTCGGCTCCCACCTCTGCTACCGAAGCCTTGTCCACAGACTGGCTCGTGGAACGACTACACGGTGGGCATGGTCGAGTGGATGCTCAGGCATCGTGGGATGCACGTCGCACAGAAAAACTGACAGTGACGGACGTGGCGTTGTTCAACAAGCGGCGCATTCTGGGACAGCAGGCCAAAGCGCGTCAGCCCGGGTGGCGTGTACAGGGGGATAAGCGAGTGTTTGTGGCGTATACGGGGGCGGGCATGCAGGTGGCGGAGGGGGCAGAGGCATTTAAATTGAGTGTGGCCTTTGGGAAGAAAAAGACGAAACGAGTGGGTGCTGGAGGTGGAGAAGCGGGGAAGCCATGTGTGAGCAAGGGGAAGAAGAAGGGTAAAAGCGACACGTACAGCTAGAGTCAGCAGGTAATGCAAGTGTATGCATGGACGTGAGCATAGATAATTATTTGTACATTTATACAGCGACAACGTGAAGAAACAATGTATGCCCCGAGACTGATATGCCCCGAGACTGAAGGCGTCTCCTTGCTGCTAGTTTACTTTTTCGCGTGTGGTTGTCCTGCTGCCTGCCTTTCGTTTCAACCTTTTTCCAATCCTTACTGCGTGAGCATCGTCTCAGCACCTTAATCACCCCCTACCCCTCCCTCTCCCTCTAAAAATCCCCTATCATTGCCGCATGCCTCTCCCTCTCCATCCTTGCCCTCTTCTTCATCACCAACGCCATGGGCTCCACCACACACTTCTCCAGCAATTCCACCGCCCCCTTCAACTCAGTCTTCTTATAATCAGACACACCCCTTGCGACTTCGTCCTGGGCATGCTCGGCATCATAGGCATCAATCTGAGCCGCCAAAGCTTTCAGAGTGGGGACCTTAAATGGGTCAAAGTCATCAATTGCCACCGGGTCAATGGGTACGCACACCCTCCCTGTCTTGGGGTGCACCGCAAACGGACTCTTCAGCAAGTGATTAATCCCCTTAGATACATTCACGTCCAGCCTCGGGTAGCAATACTTGAACACAACCTCATACTTCCACAACTCAAGTGCATACATCCCCCCTCCCCCCCTCCCTCCCCCACCAAGCGATCCTCCTCGACTTTGTCGCCTGGCCCCACCTCCACTATTCCCGGTCTTCGCATGCAACTGCGTCTTTATCTCCCTCCACCGCTCCTCTGCCGTTGTCAACCGTCTCATCTCCCTCCTCAGCTTTAGTGCCAGGTCTTCATCCGGCAGACTGTCTAGAAGCGTGTCCCAGGAGTTTTCCGAGTCCAATACCCCTTGCCCTTCCTCCCCTAACACCCCCACCTCGAACATTGGCTCCAGGATATCAAAAGCCCGAGCAAAAGACGGGTGCAACGGCCAAGTCAACCCAGCATTCTTCCCCTTCCCACTGTTGTTCTCATTCCCCCTCGGCAAACTCAGATACTCCACCACCGCACTCCGCCCGTCGTTCGTAAGCCCACGGACGTCCTCGTCACACACCCAGCAATGCACGCCACGCCGACCCGAGTACACCCACAGCAACTGCTGAAATCCAAAGTCCTCCCGGAGGGCCGTATCGACAACTTTAACGGCCATGGTCATAAAAATCCAGCATTTGGGACATATCTTGGCACCGGTACAGCAGGTACGGATGTCGTCGTAGTCGGTCATGTCGATATCGAAGATGAGCTCTCGTTCCACCGGCTTGAAGGCCTAGCAAAAGAGAGGGAGGAAAAGGAAGGGAGAAAATAAGTACATACGAAATATGAGCACCATAGAGTAGATGCAATGGGTGTCGGTAGTGTTACTGGCAGTATACTTTCCCCCTCCCTCCCCCACCCCCCTCTATGCCCCAACCTGCAACCTACCTCGGCCTTGACTGTGTGATGGTCCTTCGGGGGCATCGTAAACACGGCCCCAATATCGATCTTGTGCGGCTGCTTCTTCTGGATTGCCGCCTCCATTTCCGCGGCATCCCGGAAGGATTGGTAACGGATGTAGATGTCATCGTTGATGGTAAAGGAAAACTCCCGGCGAGAGAAGAAGTCCCGGACTACATGTCCACCCTCACTATCAGGGTCATTCCCATACGACAGCCATTTGAACATGGCTTGATACGGGAACAAGCGTGTGTAGAAGAAGCGAAGCAACTCCGGGCTGAATTCCTGGTCGTTCACCGCGGGTGTGGCCGGGCCAGCGACGTCCATGCTGTCCTTGTCCTTGGTGCCGGACGTGGAGGTCCGGCGGGAGGAGGAAGCTGTGTTCATAGTCGGTTGAGGTACGAAGGAATAAGTATGGGCAGAAGGATCATGACTACAATAGATAGAGGCGTGATTCTGGAGGAGATAGAAATGTGTATGTGCATGGGAGATGGGGGGGGAGGGCTGGGCTAGTGGGGCCTGGCCATGATTGATGCTGGTGGTGGGTGGGACAAAAGAGAGCAGACTACAATCCAGGCGAAGAAAAAGGGCCTCGCATAATTCCACGATCACCAAAAAAACAAAAGGATGGCCATGCTGCATCATTTGCGAACGCGTCCGAGCCTCTATGTGCGGCACGGCGGAAGGGAAGTGGAGAAGGCGGGAAAAAGAAAAAGGAAAAGATACATGCGCGCAAGGGCAAACCAAAGGTGCCCTTCCTAGGACCATCAAAGAAAAGGGTAAAATGCACGTGGTGTCGCGTATCGTACTGCCGTTGCCTACCTGTGCTCATGCTAGGAGCTTGTCTTTGTTGTATGGAACAGGGCAAGCACTCAGGCGCAGAAAGCCAAAGGAGGAAATCTTTGCTGCAGCGGCGTCCTGTGCCTATCGATGTGCGTGTGCAGATATGCCACGTTGTGAGACGTGAGTGAGTGTAGGCTTTTTGTGTGTTTACACTCTGTTGTGTGTTGTTGGTGAGGCAAAGGGGAAAAAAAGAACCGACGAAGCGCGCGCAAAAGAGCGAGCCTCGGTCCGATCTGCAGTTTACTTTCTGGTCAGAAACGAACAAAAACACCCGAATGCAACCAAGCAGTTAGTGCAAGTTTTCAATCCTTTGCTTCTTTTTAGAAAATGATGGCTGGGTAGTTGTTGGTTTCATGAGATTTCTATTCCTGCTAACAGCGTTTACCCCGTTGCTTTAATTTGATTTCATAGTCATCTATTGTTCTTACAACACAAAACTGCTGCTTATTGCTCTTACTACATTACCATCCCAATATTGGTTCCCTGAGATCAGCATTGATATCTCGATTATCTCGACTTGCATGACGCACGTCCTTTCCATCCCTGCGTCCTCACTTAATACTCCCATTCCCTCCCTCCCTCCCTGCCTCCCTGCTCCCCTCCCTAAATCAACAACAACTCCTCCGCTAGCCTCACACACGTCTTCTTCACCCCGGCATCCCCAAACAAATTCAACTGATTCAGGTAATAATAAAACTGGTACAGCTTCTGCCTCATCTCAAACCCCTTTGCCTTCGGCAACACCTCATGGTAAGCCGTCCAGAAATCATCCCGAAACCCACCAAACAAGGTCATCATCGCCAGCTCCATCTCGTGATGACCGAAGAAACATGCCGGGTCAAAAATAACGGGCCCCTCATCTGTTGCCCCGGCATTACCAATCCACAAATCCCCATGAATGAGAGAGGGTTTCACCTCCACCCCCAACAACAAAGAAGGCACCGCCTGAATCACCCTCGAGCCCAGTTCCCGCAATTCCAAATCAGTGCCGTTGAGCGCTGCTCGGCCATACTGCTTTTCTTGGTACAATGCCGTCACTTGTGACTCAAGCCGTTGGGCGAGGAAGGCCGGCCAGGAGTCCGTCCACGTGTTGTTCAACGGGGTCAAGGCCAGGTAATTCGACACCGAAAAACCAAACCTCCCCTTGTGCAGTGCCGCATGCGTCTGATCCAGGTGCAATGCAGCGAGTTTTTTCCCCAGCTGCTGTTGCATGTCACCTCGCATGATCCCGAAGGGCTTTAATTTTAAATGCTCCAAGACCATGAACGCCCCTGGGCCGATGTCCCCGACTTTGGGGAGCTTGCCCAGGTGCAGAGGCTTGGGGCAGGGCAAAGTGTTGGTGGCCGCCAAAGCACTCAGCCCTACAGCTTCAGTAAGGAAGACGGAAGGGTCCTCAACGCGGTTGAGCTTTATGAAGAAAAGGCCCTTGTCCGTGGTGTACTTGAAGACCTCGTTCCCGTTCCATCGTGAGTCGAGCAGCTCCCACTTCTCTACTTCCCCTACACCCAGTACTTTTTGCAAGGCTTGGACAATGGGATCGTTGGGCTCTGTACTAGGCATGTACTTAGGCCCGGCAGCTTGAGCTTCGCCAATCTCCCGTACGGCGCCTTCCTCTAATTGCTTCATGATTTTTTCTGCCTCTTCCTGCGCGCGCGCATCGGCTATGATTTCGGCCAAGCTGCCTGGCGCCTTGGAAGGCAGTTTATCACTCTGCATCTGCTGATCTTGCTGTGTGTGTTTAACGTGGCACCGGAAGAGACCACGGACAGGAGCAGCAGAGGACGAAGAGGAACACGACGAGGAAGGAGATGGGAAGAGGAAAGCATGTGCGGAGGCGACTGCGGCCGCCAAGAAGATGCAAGCCATGTTATGACTGCGCATGGTGATGACCAGAAAGGAAAGCGACGCACCTGCGTATGTCTTCGGGCGAGAAAAGTGGGACAATGAGCGTTACGGTGGGTCTTGTTGGGCGTCCTGGAAGCAAAGTCAAAGCCTCTCGTGTTGTTGACGTTGAAGTCGGACAAACGTTCGACCTGCGCATCCTCTGGAGGTCGCCCCCTTGGCTCATATTCTTTGTCTGTGTTCCTGCATGCCTACATGCAGCATGCGGGATGACAAAAGAAAAGACAGGGTCGAAATATAGAAGATTTTGGTTGCCAGCAAAGATTATGGTGCATTTTTCGTTCTCTAAATTACTTTTTCCATTAACATAGTCCTGCTCTTCCTATTCTTGCCATTTCTTGAATTTGTGCATCTCCTGCTGCGGCTATTGCGGCTGCTGCGGCTACTACTTCTCCTCACCTTATTTCTGCTGCTGCTGGTTTTACTGCTCTTTTGACACGACCGCAGTTTTTCAACTGCAGCTAGGGCTAGGGCTGCTATTCGTGGAACTTGCAGCAGGCAAATAATAAAATGAGCGAGTCTCTACCCTTCCTGCCTGCTAGTGCTACGTCTTCGTGCTTCTAGAACTCAAACCACTGCCGCGAACGACATTGCCTGCTCAGACTTCATAGATCTATGTAAGCCAGAACGCCGCATAAGGGATTGGTTGCAAAGCAAAAGCTCATTTAATGACGCTCCGTTGTCCGCTGAGAGAAGGATGCTGATGCTGGCGAGGCTGGTGCTGCTGTAGCTTCTGTAGCTCGTGCAGCTGCCTGGCTCGTGGTAGCGGCGGCTACTGCTGCTTCGAGCGATGGCCACCGCCGTATCTGGTGCTGATGCCGGTGCTGGCTGTCCTTCACGTTCATTCGCAATTCTCTGACCCACATTTGAATTCCCTAAGGCTTGGCCTTCTTCAGCACCGGCACAATCCGTCCCCTCCCCCCTCTTGGCCACCCGTCTCCCCTTCCACCAACCGCGATACTTCTTTTTGCCCCCCCTCCTCCTCCATCCCCTCCTCCTTGTCCCCTCGCCGAGGATGGCGCCGATGCAAAAAAGTCGCTTTTCAACAACATCCCGGTCGAGGATTTCTGCCCCTCGGCCACTCGTGCCCTTTCCTTCTCCCTCGCCTCCATCTCATCGTGCCTCGACGCATAAGTAGGCATAAGCGAATCCTCCTTCGGATAAGGCCGCTCCTCCGTGAAGAAGATGTGCCGCTGCGCATCTGTTGCGGTCAACCTTTTCATGGGGTCAAACGCCAACAGGGAATTCATCAAATCCACTCCTCCGTCACTCAAATGAGGAAAGCGCGTTGCCACCGTGTTGTACGGGTACTTGTCCCCCCGCAACGACACCATGCCCGAAGCTATGTGCGGTAGCCTCTCTACCCCCGGCCATATTCTCTCATTTGGACTCCCCAATAGCTCAAAAATCTTCTCCAACTGCATCAATTCATTCGAACCTGCCAACAAGGGTTCATACGCCATCAACTCCCCCAAAATACATCCTACCGCCCACATGTCAATCGCAATGTCATACGTCTCCGACCCCAACAACAACTCCGGGGCTCGGTACCAAAGAGTGACAACTTTAGGGGTCATGGGTGCGGGAGGAGCGCCGTAAAGACGGGCGAGGCCGAAGTCAGCGAGCTTCAGGCAGCCTGGTGGGGAGGGAGGGAAGGGAGGGAGCGAAGGAGGGGAGGAGAGTGGGTTAAGGGAGAGGATGAAGACATGCCAAGACAATATGCATATTGGTATATGAGGTGCGGACATCTTTCATATCGTTGTTGCCCTCCTTCTTTTCCTCCGTGCTTACCAGTGTTGGTATAGAGGAGGTTGCTCATCTTTATGTCCCGGTGGATGATCCAGTGCTCGTGCAAGTGTGCCACACCCCTTAGCAGCTGTAGCATCAGGTTCTTCACCTCGGACGAAGTGAAACGCGTGTTCATGTGGTCGATGAGGTGGGCCATATCGTGCTATAGAGCAAGGTGAAAGAAAGAGAGGAGGGAAAGGAAAAAGGTGAATGTGTGAGTTCAAGAGAGCATTTGGGGTCGTGTCGATATCAGAGCAGTGGCAGGACACGGGGGACGGGGACAGTCATAACATCTAGACGCGGAAAATCTTCAATAGAGATTGTCGATATCCTTGCAATCAAATTGGCTTACCTCGCAGTACTCAAATACCAAGAAAACACCATCCCGCTTCCTTCCCACCGCAATCTCTTCCAACCGCACACAATTCGGGTGTCGACCAATCAGCTTGAGCATGCGAATTTCCCTCAAAGACGTCAGGGGAAAGCCATCCTGCTTCTCGTTGTGCAAAATCACGCGTTTCAGAGCCACCATTTTCCCGGTGGACTTGTCTACGCCGCGGTACACGGTGCCATACGCTCCTTCCCCGATTTGATTTAGCTTTTGGTAGCTTTTCACCGGGCGGCATGCCCCGTACAGGTCCGCCTCGTTGACCTCATTGTTGGCATTGTTGATTTTGTCATTGTTGTTGTTGTTGTCATTGTTGCCGTTGTTGTCTGTGGGGTTGTGGCTGCTGGCGGAGGGCGTGGCATTATTGTTGGAGTGAACTAGAGGGCAGGAGGGAGGCGCAGGAGGCTTCATGCTTGCTCGCCTGTCTTGAATTTGACTTTGGCAGATCTCCGGTGTCGTCGTCCTAGGGCTTGGATATGATCATGACGAACGTTCCACTGTTTTTCCGATGTTTATGTGCTTGGCGTGAATGGGAAATGTTCATGCACGCGAAGTAGCCAACGTCCTCGTGATGATGACAGCAGTCAGCTGTTATATGGGGACAAATTCAATTCCTTGTTTATATGCCCACGTACGCTCATTGGACCCCTCTCACCCCTCCAGCACACAGGATGTCACAATGCAAGCGGCTCCTAGACGATTCGGGAGACGGTGGGCCGCGAGCTTCATCAACAGCAGCAGCAGAGGTCGGGGCAGCGGGGGGAGATGAGCAGCAGCAGCAGCAACAGCAAAACGGACGAGGCCAGATGTCCGACACAACAACTACAGTTAGAAGCAGCACCACCAACAACGGCAGAGGCCTTATGACACGCCGACAGGGCGACGGGCAAGGCAGTGGAAACAATTGGGGTGGGAACGACGAAGAGGAGGATGGGCAAGGGGAAGAGCGCCCGTGGGTGCCAGGGGAGGAACTAAGGTATTGGGCCGTGACTCGAACACTGCGTCTTGCACTCTTCGTGGCGTTCGTGGGCTTGGTACGCTCTGTCTTATCGTCGCAGGCCATATTCTACCTCGTCCTGTGGGTGGCGTCTCTGACGACCATGGCCTCGATGACTTACCAACGTGTGCGGGAACGAGGCCTGCTCACTTACCTGCCCCCCTCGACCCAAGAGCTCCTCCTGCAGACCTCGCTGCTGGACTGGCTCCTCGACACATCCATGGCTGATCGTCTGAAGCCATATGCCGTCATCGGGATGGGATTGAATGAGGAGGAACGCTCCTTTCTCATCAGCAGTCTTCCTCCACCGGAGCAACGAGCTTTGACGGCGCCTGGTTTATTGAACACCTTGCCGGCTTCCGTGCAAAGCATGCTCCTGCCACGCGGTGGTTGCAGCGATGCCGGTGGCATGCTCATGTCAGGAGGGAACGCATGTGTACCGGCAACACCAGCTGCGGCATGTATCGCGACTGCTGCTGCTGCTGGAGGTGGAGGAGAGGGGAGGGAAGGATGGCGACATCGCATTGAGGAGATCAGTGAGATGCAAGCCGCGGAGATGACCCGTCGACGATTACAAGAAATGGACGAGCGACGACAGCGGGAGGAAGGGAGGGAGGGAGAGGAGGAAGCGGAGGAAGTGATGACGGCATCTGAGACAGACGAAGAGGACGAGTACCTGGACGAGCAGGAGGACGGGGGGGAGAGCGGGCGGAGGAGTTGTAATCGGATGACGCATCAGTTGCCGCGACAGGTGGGCATGGCTATGGGCAGAAATCCGCAGCGGCGAACACCACAGCAAGGCAACGGCCTCCGGCCGGCTTTTCCCCTCTCCTCTACCTCCTACCACCACCACCAGCAAAACAGCAGCAGCAGGAACACCCGCACCCTCACCACCGACACTACCACCCACTCTCCTCCTCCTCCTCCTCTTTCTCGGCCAGTGTCAGAAAGCTGGCCCGCTCCCGGGGAAGTTGAAGATGTCGCTGCCTACGTTCTTCAACGGCGCCTCCGCCGCGCCTGGGAGCAAGCGGTGCGAGGAAGCGCAGATGCGATCGTCAGTGGAGTAACAGCCAGCTTGAGAAGGCAATTGAGGGATAGACGGCAGGGGTTAGTATACGGAGGGGTGGCCTTGGCGGGGGGGGCGGTAGTGGCGCAGATTTGGCGAGGGAGGGGAGGGGGGGCGGGAGGGGTAGTGCAGCGGTATGGGCGGATGGCAGTTTTAGCAGGGACGGTGGTCTTGGCTTTGCATGATGCATATTTTGCCTCAAAGGAGGAGGAGGAAGAGGAGGAGGAGGAGGAGGAAAGTGCAGAGGGATTGTGGGAGGAGGAGGAGGGCGAGGAGGGCTTGCTTGGCGCTGATTTTGCCGCTGGTGTGAGCATGGGCCAACAACGACGAGGACGAGGACGAGGACGAGGACGACCTCGACAACAGCAGCCTCGGGTATGGATGCAGTGGGGGGCATTCTTTTTCCTCCTCCTCCTCATTCGCACCGGTCGCCTGGCGCCGATATTGCGGCGTTTGCGGGCGGCCTTTCCGGCTTCCTTCCCCTCGTCCTCCTCGTCTTCCTCCTCCTCCTCCTTGCTGTTGGGTGCGAGCGGACGGAGGTAGACATAGGGAATGATAAATATTGGATTCGTATGTATGTGTAGGTGGGAAGATGTGAATAATCAAAAGAAACGACACGACAGCTTTTGCCGTTACGCGCATTGAGGGTGCTTCCCAACCATGCCGTCTGCAGTATGTGCCTGCCGTGACCCAGCGAGTCACCCGAGCAATCAAAGTATTTTCAGGCGAGGGAGAAAGGAAAAGACGAGCTCCACTTCGCACAGGCGTGGCCCTCGTTTGGGGGCAACAAAAGAAAGAAAGAGGGAGACGCGCGTTCAGCGAGACAAACGTATCGAGAGCCTTCAGTTTAGTTTCCATTGCACTGTGGTTATCTTTTTCTGTGCTGGTGCTTGCTATGTACATTCAGAATCTACTCACAAGTTCGATGACGCCGCCTTGTAATAATCTCCTCCACCACCTCCTCCTCCTCTACTTCCTCCTCCTCCTCTACTTCCTCCTCCTCCTCCTTCTCCATTTTTCCCAGCCTCCCCTCCTTTCCCCGCACCGCGCGTCCGCACTTGCACTGCGAACCGCCACACCAAGTCACACGTTTCCTTCCAGGCATCCACCTGAACCCAGTGGCTCGCATCCTCGACAGTCGCCACCCTCAGCTCTCCCTCTTCCACGTATTTGTCAACACCCACCAGCAGCTCCTCTCCCAACGCAGTGTCCTTCAACCCCCACACCAACAACACGGGCATCGCCAACCGCCCCTCTGTCGCTCTCTCCACCCCCTCCTCCTTGCTCCGGAAAATGTTAGCCCGATAATAATTCACGGCCCCTGACACCACCCCCCGTTGGGAGAAGGCGTGCTTCATAACGGCCAGGTCCGTTTCTGACATGGCGGCATCATACCGTTTAACCCCGGAGCGTTTCCCTCGGAAGCACGCCCCAATGGCTTGCCATTGTCCGGCGCTCAGCATCGTTTCGGGAAGAGTGGGAACTTGGAAGACTTAAAGGAGGAGAAGAAGCAGGAAGGGAAGGAGGGAGAGAGGGAGAGCGGAGGGAGGAGGGGGGGGGGGGGGGGATATGAGGAGGGCGCAACGAGGCACATCAGTATTTGTGATCCGGTCGGTGTCCCTTCCCTCTCCCTCCCTCCCTCCCTCCCTCCCTCTCTCCCTCCCACCTCCCCTTTTCTACGCACAATAGAAATACCACGATTTGAAAAATTGGGCCATCGTCGCCTGCTCCATGTATACCTTAGGATGTGGGCAGTTCATGACACACAAGCCTTTGATCCGAGACGGGCCTAGCACGTGTGCCGCCGTCCATGCCACCGTTCCCCCCCAGTCATGCCCTACCAATACACAGCCCCTCCCCTCCTGCCCATCCTCCTGAGGACCGTAGCCTAATGCGTCGATCACTTCCCGGACATCGCACACCAGGACCTCTAGATTGTACGCTGCGATTTCTGTCATGCGGAGGGGAGGAAGGAAGGAAAGGACGTGAATTAAGACACCTGAAAGAGCTTCTCTTGTAACACTAGTCATTCATCCCTCCTTCGCTACCTCCCTCCATCCCCTCAACCTTCCCTACCTTTCGGCTTTTCGGTCCACCCATACCCCCTCATGTCCAAAGCCACAGTGTGGAAGCCATGGGTGCCCAAGAAATGAAGCTGATTGCGCCACGAGTACCAGAACTCAGGAAAGCCTGTACCCAGGGATCATGGGAAGAAGGGAAGGAGAAAGAGAGGACTCCTCTTAAGTCCTAAAGCGAAATCCACTTTCATTCCCTCCCTCACCTCTCCATCATTTCTACTTGTTGACATTACCATGCAAGAACAAGACCAACGGCGCGTGTGCGGACGGCGTGCCCTTCTCGACATAATGGAAGCGCAAGCCATTGGCATGTAAGTATTTATGCTCTCCGTATCGCTTGTTCAACAGCGCAGCCGCCACGGCATCGGAAGGGGCGATGGGAGCTTGCGATTTTCGACCCTTGATGAAGCACACTAATCGTACCTTCGCCCAGAGTAAGAGAAAGGGACAGGCGTAGACGTAGGAGATGAGCGGGACGATCAACGGGTGGGTGAGTAGGCTGGCTGTGAAGCGATGCACGGCAGAGGATGTGTTGGGCAGGAATGAAAAGGAGAAGGAGGGGTCGGAGGGCGCGGAAGAGGAGGAGTGTAGAGGCATGATGCCGCCTGTGGATGTTTGTCTAGGGGGGGCGAAAAAAGCGGTGATGATGCGGCGATATGTCAGTACCCGTAGGGCATCGAAGTTCTGGTGACTTCGAGAGCGCGCCGATGTCTCTGTGTATTCTGCAAGCACATAGCTGAAAGACCAGAGCCTGAATAACAAGTATTTCTGCCTGATGATCTATGTCGTCGCCATCTTGTGGTAAGACCCCAGAGTACTAGAGCAAAGAAGCAAGAGCCCAAGTGTCTACCCTATTCGGAATGGGCATGCAGGTTGTTGGTGTCAGGCTCAGGATCAGGGTGACGGTCACTTGCCAGGGGATACGCTTTGCAAGAAGGAAAGAAGTCACCCGTTAAGAAGTTGACATTGGCTGTGCGCATTCTAGTGAGGAGGGCTTTGAGAGAGCGTTAAAAGACTCCCTGCAGTCACAAGTAGAATTATGAGCACGCAGGCAACAAAATCTTACATGCTGATGGTCTTCATTCACAAGAGCTTGACACAAGAGTACTCTCGCTTCAACCTCCTCCCAACTATACAATATCACTGTGCCAGGGGCTCCATAGAAAGGCCTGTGGTTTTCCGTCCAAAGTCACGCCAAGGCCGTAAGCGGGCGGACCTTCAGGAGATGATAACGTTATTTATCGTGGTTGTACTAATAGATTTTCTTCAAAAACATGAGTGGTCAAAGGCCCGCGACTCGCTCTATTGCACGGGTTCGACGACCCGAAGAACAAAGCGCGCGCGGGGAAAAAAATGCTTTCTTTGACGTTTTTCCTTCAACAACCACACGCCCTTTTACACACCTCGGTTACATACACCAACGTCCAGGACGAAGATGAGCGGGTAGGTGGGCGCTCATTCGGAGGGATCGCCGCCGTCACTGCGGAGACTGATTTGCGTTGTGTGATGAGCCGCGCAGCAGGGAGCAGTCGCCGCGACGAGAAGAGGGGATGGAACATGTACATGAAGCGCGTGGACTTGAGTCTTACTGCTAACCAGGTCCATCTCTCCCTTATCCCACACCTAGTGCCTGAGGTTGAGCCGGGTGAGCTGGTGGTGGAGGAGGTAGGCACCATGATGACCCACCATGTTGGGCTTGTGCAGGAACAGAAATTCGACGGGGCCGTGTCCATGTCGTATGACTACGGTATGCTCGACGACCCGCGATGGGAGTATGTGGATAGTTACATAGGCGGGTTAATCCTCCCCGTGGTGTGGTGCCCGATCGTCATCCCCGGACAGTTGCATGAACTGCTGCAGTACTAGGCAGATGGCGCGGCCGGCGGTGGACAACACGGCCCCGAGGGTGCAGCAGGCGGAGGCGATAGAGGCAGTGTGATCTTGCGCGAAGGATTTACTCGATCGCCTCCACCGCCTCCACCACCTCCACCAGCACGTTTGTGCCTCAAGAATGGGGTAGACGCTGTGTGAGGTGTGTGTAGCGGTGAGGTTGTTGTCATGTAGAAACGGATCAACGCGTCAAGGTCTTGCCAGAGATCGCTTGAATGGCCCCAGATTCTATTTGAGGGAGGATCCGGTAGATTTCGATGATCTATTTCGTTTTTGTGTTTTTGTTTTGGTTCATGAGCTTCGTTTGTCTTTGCCACTCCCCTACGACCTTCGTTACATTCGAACCAAGGCATCGGCAGTGGATGATCGGCAGGGGATGCAAGCCTATCCCGGACACAGTGCCGCCTGGACCACGTGATTGTTTTGTCGGTGCATTTCATACTTCTGCCTTATTATTAACACATCATCTACGCCCCCCCCATTGCAGGACAGCTTATCGATGCTGAGCAGTAGCTCCATGCCCGTCTCCTCCGCTAGAGATTTGATGCATAATAACAGCAATGACGCCATGGTAATCTGGGGGTCACGGATCTGGGGGCTGCGGGCCTTGGGCTTGGCAGTGGGCGTGGCAGGCGTCTTGCTCTTGGCCCTGGTTATCACAGGGGAGGACTCCAGTAACAACCACAGCAACAGCAACAAGAGCAAATTCATCCTCACCGATGTGGGCGCTAGATTCAGCGGCATGAACGAAAAGGGCACATTGGACACCAACGACGATAATCTGCCTGCTGGTCACATGCTCAATGACGACCGTCCGTACATCACCCTCTTCGGTGCGTGCGATAATTATCCCCTGCATCCATTTGACAAGCTTCCTTGGATGCCACTTGAACCGTTGTATCGGCCACTCTGTTTGAGTAGATTGTAAACTCTACAGACCCCGTGAAATACCTATTTCTCACACTTTATCCACGACCCATTTTTCCTCTGCTCTTTTTCCGTTGCAGGCGACAGCATTACGCAATATGGGTGGAACCCTGCCCTCCTGGGGTATGCTAGCCTCCTCGCTCACACCTACACACGTTGTGCCGACGTTAAGAACCGCGGTGCGTCGGGCTACACGACGCGAGACGCAGTGCGCGTCCTGGATTCAGTCTTCCCTTTGGGCCCGCAGAGCTGGGTCCAGGCCCACCCTCCCGCCCTTGTCGTCATCCTCCTCGGCTCCAACGACCAGATTCAGCCGGGCATGTGGGTGGAAGCCACCACAGGAGAAGATCACCACGTGCCCTTGGCTGAATACACCGCCAACTACAGATGTATTCTCACGCACCTCCGCACGCTTCAGGTGGAGTTGCCTCTTATCTTGGTTACCCCTCCTCCTGTTGGCGAAGACGTGAAAAGCGCACGAACAAACGGTGCGATCAAGGAATACAGGGATGTGGTTCTCTCGCTCGGGAAAGAAGAGGGCATTCCCGTCTTCGACTTATGGAAAGCGTGTGAAGGGGAAGATGTTGAGAAATTCAACTCTTATTTGGTCGACGGGCTGCATCTGAATGGGGCGGGGAACACAGTGCTTTATGAAGGGCTGATGGGCGTGGTCGGAAAACACTACCCGGACTTGCTTCCGGAGGGGACAAAGATGCCCAAGAGGGAGAGGGATCCTTGGGAGGCGTGAGGGGAGGAGGGAGGAAGGGGAGGGAATAGGAATTAAGAGAGGTACCCATAAAAATGTAAAAATAAAATCGCCGTTGAAGTGTAGGATTCATCCCCGATCTACCTTAATCAATTGCGTTTGTTTCTTCTCCTTTTTATGCAGTCTTATATCGTTTTTCTCTTTACTTCTTACTCCCAAAAATTGTCAGCAAAATTCATTATATACATACATCTTCCCTCCCTTCCTCCCTTCCTTTCTTACGGGCCCAGGTCCACCACCGGTATCCCAGGTCGGTCTTCATCCGAGCCGTCATCAACACCCCTCGTTTCCTCCCTCCCTTTCCTCCTCTTCCCTCCCTCCCTCCCTCCTTTCTGCCCTCCCTCCAGCAATCCCGAAGACCATCGCGTCCGCCCCTGCATAATGCCCCCCTCCTCCGCTTCAGTCCCCCCTCAGCCGATCAAGCCCGCATACACCTCAAACGGATTAATGCTCACCTCTCTTCCCAACGTTCCCACATCCACCACTGTGGTGACGAACGGAGTCAACACCACCACCTGCAACAACAGCCATTGCCGTAAGGTCATCAATCGTCGATCCTTCAAGGTGGCACCCAAAAATACAATGCTGTTCGCTACAGCAATCCCGAAGGAGGCATGAAAGAGGAGGGTGGGCTCGAGGGGAAACTTGAGGAGGAGCTGCTGCAGCCAGTCTTGGCCTCCGAGAATAATGTTGTAGAGGACGGGAAGGTGCAGCAGATTAGGGTAGGAAGCCACGCGGTGATTGAGAATGATCTCCGTGCGTGTCTCTCTTTCGACGGCCAGCTGCTGTTGGGTCGCTGCAGCTGCTGCGGTTGGGTCGGTCTCGTCAGAGGAAGAGGGGGAGGACTTCCACACTCCCTCAGGGGTCATGGCCGGCGCCTTCTCTTCCAGCTCTTTCGCTAAAGCCACCTCCGAGTTCACGATGCCATGGATAATCACCGCCAAGAACCCGATTGCCAGGACTGGATCAACTGGTGCCATCCACGCAGGGTAGTGTCCCGAGAAGAAATAAGCCGTCCATATCCCCAGCATGGTCATTCCAATCCCCAACCCCTTAAAACCCGCCCCCTTCGTGTCGTACCCGCCACTGGTCCCTGTCCGAAACTTGGACATGGGCAAGCAACTTATGCAGTTGATCACACCTGTCCACATAATGGCCAGAGGAACCCACCCTACCACCCCGTTCTCAGCGTGCGCCAAGCCCGCCCCGGCAAAAAGCTCGTCCCCAAGGAAATATAGGACATAGAGCGCCCCAAGCACCATGAACGCTGTGCCCGACACGGCGTGCGAATGGAGATAATCCGCCTTGGTCCACAACCGTCGCTTCCAGAGCTGGAACACGGCAGAAGCTGCGGCCGAGGTGGGTCCGGTAGTGGCGGAGGGCATGACAAGCGTCGCCCCGGTGCCGTCTAGGTCGGCCTCTTCCTCTACCTCTCCCAGCTGCGCCTCATCCATCACAGTGCCTTCCTTGCTGCGGCTGCTGCTGCCGCTACCATTCTGGTCATTGTAGAGAACGGTCCTTCTTCTTCGCATAAAGATCAGGCCAGAGCTGGAGCTGGGATGGGAATGGGAGTATGTGACGGCGGCTGCTATTCCTGGTCTCAGAACTGGAAGAGGGAGGCGGACGTGGAAAGCCTCGGCGACCGCGAGCAGGGCCAGCGCGGCTAGGGTTGAGGTAAAAAGGGGTGGTGAAGCCTTCATTGCGTGCCCTGTAGTCAATGGGTATATGGAAGCATTTAGAGACAAGGAAGTCGTGTAAGGGAGAGGGGGGGGGGGAGGTCGAAGCTTCGACGAAGAATCAAAAGGCAGAGGTAAAAGCCCACACAAAAGCTAGCATGCCACATCTTTGTCCAGCACTCGTCGCCCTTGTACTCCCCATGTCACAAAAGGGGCCTTGACATGTCCTACTGGTCTTTGGGGCATGAATTTGGCGAACAGATCCGTCTGCTTGATCGCTTCAACCATCATGTCCCGTTGGGTTAGGGTTAGGGTTAGGGTTGGGTTAATACATATTTCCATCTCCTTGACCCTACATCTACACTCATACGCACCTAACATGACGTCTTTACCCTCCGCCAAAACAAGACAGGCAGAAACGTTGAGCACCAGCCTCGTGAGGTGTGCGCTTGGACTTGGTTGGGACGTCCTCCTTCTCGAATCAACGACTCCCATCCTCTACGCACACGCCCCAGCACCACATCCCATGAAAACGATGCCAAGGCTGTCGTCCTCTCTCCTGTTTTTTACCCTGCTTAGTCCCATTGCAGCCTTTCTTCCCCCATCACCCGGACCCCTAGCATCATCACGCCCATCCCTTCCTGTCTTCTCCTCCTCTTCTGCCTCTGCATCGCCCGAGGGAGACTCCCGGCACCAGCAGCACCAGCACCAGCACCAGCAACACAACCGCGTCGAGTTGCGGGTCTACGACATCGGTGGAAAGTACACGCCAATGATGTCTGCGCTACTCCGAAAGGAAATGCCTGCAATTTGGCACGTGGGCGTGGGTGTGTACGGGAAGGAGTATTGGTTCTCCACACGCATTGAGAGCAAAGACTTGGGAGACACAGAGACGGCGTTCGGAATGGTCCCACACGCGACGTATGATCTTGGGCACACATTGGTGGGACGCGAGGCGTTCGAAGCCTATTTAGAGGAGGAGTTGGATGCTCGATTTAACATTGACACATACAAGGTTTTCACGCATAATTGTAATCATTTCAGCCGGGATGCGTTGGCGTTTTTGATGGGGGGGAATGTGGAGATGCCCTCCTACATACTCGAAAATTCAGACAAGGCTTTGGATGCCTTGCCGCAGGGGCAGGCGATGTTGACCAAGACGATTGCTAATCAGGTTGCTAGGGTGGTAATGCTGGCATGGGGTAACGCCAATAGGAGCAAAGAGGAGATAGCGAGGCGAGAGGCAAGGAGAAAGACGAAGAAGATCGAGGTGGACGAGGCACAAGCCAATGGACCAGGAAAGGAAGGGGGGCAGCAGATGGCGTGATGTGATATTAGTTGTCAATTAAAGGGTGAGAATGTGAGGGTTTTGACGCGATGCGTGTATAGAAGAGAAAGTGCTGAGGTAACAAAGGAGGAAAGACTCGCAACCCCCCCCAAATATCACGTTCTATGATGATATTTGGTCCTTCTTCTTCTTCCTCGACTCTTTTCTTCTATTCTATGTTAAAGCAAATTCTTCTAAAACAACAGCCCTCCCCTCTCTCCCTCCCTCCCTCCCTCTATAATTACATTCACCTTCTCTCTCTGCCCCCCAGAAACACCTCTCTCTCACATATGCTCCTATACCATCTCAGCATATGCTACGGCACTAAGAACTTTTGTTACGTGCCGCCTTGTCCGTGGTTGTGGCTCTTGCTGCTGCCGCCGCACCTTCATCCATCCCCACCATTGAGGAGAAAGGCGAGGACGGCGAGCTGGCGATGTCAACCACACTCCTACTCACCATCTCTACCGTTTCCCTCCTCGCAATCGCCGCGCGAATACTCGCTAGATCCACCACCCCCAAGACTGCCCCTCCCTCCCCCTCTCCCTCCCTCCCACTCACCACCGGTAACAACGTCAAACCTCGTGTCGACAGCAAATCCCGGGCCTTGATCGCCTTATCCTCAGCGCTCAATATCTGGGATGCCTTCGCACGGGCCACCACCTCCGACAATGTCAAACCCGTGGACCAGCGGAGCTGCCGCAGAACCTCTGCGAGTGCTTGTGCCCGCTCAGCAGCGTCAAGAGTAGCGACGACTTGCGTTAGTGCTGCCTGGAGCATGTCCAGGTCCGTGTCTTCGAGAAGGGAGGGGGAGGTGTAGGCCCAAAAAGGGAGAGAGGATGAGGACGAATTATCGGTCACGCCAGCCCCGCCTTCAGATTGCTGTAGCTGCTGAGAGCGAGAAGGAGGGACGTAGCGCGCAGCAGAAGCAGCAGCAGCCGCTCGCTGTTTGTCGTACCACCTCTCCAACGCACTCATCAATTCCTTCAACAACGCCACCCCTACCAACTGCTGCTCCCTCCCTCCCTCCTTCCCCCCTTCCACCACCACCACCACCTCGGACTTGTCCGCACACAGTCTTAACAAGGCTTCTTCCAACGGCGTGTCGGACCCCAATACCACGGGAGGAGGGGCAAGGGCCTCCTGCACCCGCAAATTATAGATAAGCCCTCGCCCCCCCCCAGCCCCGGATAAGATGATGCCCTCCTCCGCAGCTCCCGTCATCGACCCTCCCCTCCCTCCCTCCCTCCCTCCCTCCGGCAGCAATGTCCCCAGCACCTCTACCGCTGCCGCCTGGTCCTCAAACTCTTCCCCCCATCCCCCTCCCTCCATCCCTCCTTCCCCCTCCCCCTGTTGCCCTCCTTCAGCTCCTCGACCGGTTTCCTCACGCACCAACGCCTCATCCGCCGTCCTCTTTCTCTCCACCAGCTCCACTAGCAAAGACCCCATTCCCGCACTAGCCATCAACGGCAACAAAATGTCGTAGTCCCTCGTCAATTCAAACAGCAATAAACTGCCAGTCAACGGCGCCCGAAACATGGAGGCCAATACACTCGCCGCACCCACCATAGCGTAAGCCGGAGGTCCCGCAATCGGAATCAAGGTAGCCACCAAGCCGGAAGACTGCAAGAAAAACGTCAGCAGTTTTTGATACGCGGCCCCGGCAGTCGCTCCCAAGAAAAGGGAAGGGGCAAAGAGACCACCGACCAATCCAGATGCGAGGCAGATGGCGGTCATCACCGCCTTGAGCCCCAACAGTCCCACCAGCAGCAGTGCCGGGTAGCTTTGGTTCGCGATCAATCCATCCAATGTCTCATACCCAAAGAAAAGGACCTGAGGGAACAGTATACCAGTGAGTCCGCACAAGGCCCCGCCTATGACCGGCTTCAGAAAGCGTGGCACCTTCCCCATGACATTCAATGCAGGCACCCGCGTCTTCCCTGCGAACAAGTCCTCGAATTTACCGCAGAGGTATCGGAAGCTCAAGGCGACGAGGCCACTCAACACCCCCAGACCCAGATAGCCAGGTAATTCCACCAGGGGGTTCGAGAGCAGATAAGCCGCAGGCCGTAGTGCCAGCTCCTCCTTCAAACCGACTCTTGCCACCAACGCACTGATCACCGCCGACAGTAAGATGGCCGCCAAGGTCGATTTCTGTATCCCCCCTCCTCCTCCTCCTCCTCCATCGCTCCCTCCTCCCCCGTTGCTGCTCGCGATCTCCAACGCAAAAAACACCCCGGCAATAGGAGCATTAAACCCAGCGGCGACCCCGGCGGCCGCCCCCGCCAACAACAATTGCTTCCGTTGCTCCACACTTACCTTGCTTGTAATCACACGTGACGTCACAACCCCGAGCTCGACTGCCGGCCCTTCAGGACCAAGAGAGCACCCCGTGCCCAGAGTCGCAACGGCCGCCAGGGACTTGAGTAACGCCCGTTTCAAATCCAACGGCTTCTGTTTGTCGACGTCTTCGATCTGCCCGTTCAATCCAGGAGGAAAGTCTCTAGCTGTCTCTCTGATGACCCCCACACATACACCGCCCAGGGCAGGGATGGCCGCCATTGCCAAGGAGAGGGGCTTACCGGACCCAAAGGCATTTAAGGCCGATGTCAAGAAACTCCCATAGGTGTACGTTTCCATCACACTAATGAGTGTTTTGAACGTAATAATACTCAAGCCCGTGGCAAGACCGATGAGCGCGGCTTGGACGAGGAAGAATGTGGTGGGCAGGAGGCCTATATCGGCTTTCTCCAATTTGCCGACGATGCGGGTGAGGATGGCGAGGCGGAGGGAGGAGGTGGAGGAGGAGGAAGAGGTGGCGGAGGAAGGACGGGGAGGTTGGTCGGGCCCACTGAAAGAGGTGCGTGTGAGGGGGGAAGAGGAAGGGCGTTGGGGTAGGGTGAAGGAGCGGGAGGGAACGCTCTTGTGCGTGGGGGAGGAGAAGCAGGGAGGGGTGGGGGAGAGGAGGCGGCGGTAGTGCGGGGAGGAGGGTGGAAGGCAGAAGGCCGCGGTGCTAATGGGGAGGAAGAGGAGGATGACGACGCATGCGCGGAGACAGAGAGGATGGAGGAAAGGAGACGGTGAAGTAGAGGAGGACGAGTTGTCTGGTAATGATGATGCTGAGGCTGCTGCTGTTGAGGGTGGAAGGAGGGGTCTTATTCTCGTGCGCCGTTTTCTTCTGGATAGTGGCAAGCCCGCGTCGATCATAGCCTTGTCATCTTGCCCTGCTCCCATCATTGTGGCTGCCTGTGATGATGGTGATGTAGTATGGAGAGGAGGATGGGTGAGATGGGATCGGCCCATTCGATTATTTACTGACATGCCCCTTTGTAGGTTGATCGTCACAGGAAAAACGTGTATTCGGATAAAATTATATGAAGCACCCGAATCAGCAGAGCCTGTGGCAGCCAAGGGCATGTGCTGCTTTTTGTGCTCGAGAGAGGAAGTGGTCTAGAGCCGGAGGCTGAAGTGGGTGAGTTGTAGTAGCCGAGGGTATTGGTGCTCGTGTGACTGGTAAGCTGCCTACCGCATACCGTGTAATTATGCCAATGCTTGTCCAGCTGCTGTGCATCTTGGAGAGCGCATCGAGGTGCTAAAGAGGATGGGGGTCAGCCGGAACCGGTCCTTGTCCAAGTGCTTACATGCTAAAATGGCCGTGGTGGGTCCACGCACAGTGTGATATGGAGAGGACGCTCGGTTTTCTTGCTAGTTTGATGGCCACAAGCGTCGCCTTATTACCTCCCTCCTGCCGCCCTCCTACACTACCATTACATACACATGCATGGTCGATCGAGGACCAGGCATAATAATTTTAGCAAACGGGACTAGTCGAAAGGCATGGCAAGCAAGCAGCGGCCTCTTCACCGTCATCATCATCCTCCTCTCCTCACCACACACAACGTCTCGCCTCCTCTTCCTTGCCCTCTTTTTTTCCCCGTGCAGTCCCTAACCACGCCCCATTCATCTTCCTTTCATCTCTACACAGATCATTTCTGTTTAGCGCGTGTGTTTCTGCCTCTTGTCGGCTTAAACTGATTCACCGCCACCACTACTTGCCTTCCCAAGCACCCTTTTCCTCTCCATCACAACCATCACCACCATGTCCAACTTGACCAAGGACCAGAAGGACGAGCTTGTCACTTCTTACGCCGCCCTGGCCCTCTACGACGGCGATGTGAGTAGCAGAAGCAGTAGGAAAGAGGGAGGGGAAGAGGGAATGGTCGGGGGGGGAAAATGGGTGGAAAATGCCAGGGATGCAGGCGACTGCTTCTTCCATCTCCACGCCGTTTCCACCTCACCTCCTCTTGGTGATTTTTACCAACAAGAAAGGGGACTTGAGGATCCTATTTCAATGAGGGTGGATGCACGCGTGTGGTGAGCGGCAACCAGCTCCTTCCTTCCTGTCTGATTTCACCGCTCAGCATTCTGACTCTCCTTCTCTCCTTCCCTCCCCCGCCTCCCAACATCACACAGTCCGAAATCTCCTCTGAGCAGCTCAATGCCTTTATTACCGCCACCGGCAACGAGGTAGAGCCGTACTGGCCCATGCTTTTCTCCAAGTTCTTGGCCGGTAAGATGGAGGACCTCATCACCAGCGTCGGGGGGGGGGGGGGCGCTGCTGCTCCTGCGGGCGCGGCGGCTGCGGCACCGGAGGCTGCTCCGGAGGCGGGGAAGAAGGAGAAGAAGGAGGAGAAGGAGGAGGATGCGGATTTGGCCGGGGGGATGGATATGTTCGGGGGTGGGGGTGATGGCTACTAAATTACTGTCAAAGTCCTTGTCCTTGTTTTGTATGGAGTCTTGTCATCAGTTCGCATATGTTGCCACCGGGTAGTTTTCCTTGACAACCTATGTATCTGCGGAGAGACAATTACAACATACCAGCACGATCATCATCAACAACGCCTTTTTCCATGACAAGGGAAAGCTCACGTTTCCCTTGGCCTCGTCTTCTTCCTCTTCTCCCTCTTTTTCCCCCTCATGTGCTCGTGGACATGGATGCGTGTGTGTGTGAGTGTGTTTGTGAAGAGAGCTGGGTGTAGGTTGGTATGTAGGTAAGGCGGTGCTTCTTGTCTCTCCTCCTCAGTTGTTGTTGTTTCCAACACGGGATTTCGATAAGGAAAGGCAGGTGGGCTCGCGGTAGGCATGCAAACCCTCTAAGATTGACTGGACTTCGATTGGTTTCCATTCACCACAATCGACAGACAAAATACAAGAGAGAAACATGAATAGGGAACGAGGAAAAGAAGAAAAGGAAATCAAAGGATCCATCAAGAAGGCTACTACTGTGATGTGTTTCTCGTCTTGAGGTCTCTCCAGGTGTCTTCGTGGTCATAAACATCATATCCTTGCCGACTGACTTGTGATAAGATTGTCAGTTGCGATATCTGCCTTTCTCCGTGTGTATCACAAACGTCACATGTCACCTTGAGACGTGCAAAGACCGACAAGGTGGCGCACTGCCCGGCTATCGGGATACAACGTTTGGACCGTGTTTCCTGGGGGTGGCAAAAGGGCATTTGTTTGTTGGTCTGTGAGAACAATTTGACGACAAACAACATCCATGCAGGGAGGGCCCAGCTTTTCTACTGACCATCCTATTGTTTATGATAGTAAGGGCCTGTAATGCCTGTATGCCTTCTCTTCGAGTCTTGTCTCCTTCTCCATCCACATCCCTCCCTCCCCTCCTTTCTTGTTTCCTTCCTTTCTCCAACCTACTTTTCCTTCCTCCCGTCCTCTTGCTGCTCCATTGTTTCGTCAGGGATGCGAGCACCACTTGAGTAAAGCGGTCTTTCCTCGACACCCCGTCATTACAACCACAGGACACAAGACAAGGAAAAACGCATAGTGTAAAATAGGGAAGGGAAACGGCGAGCAGTATCGGAGGCAAGCCCATGTATTCCTCCCTCCCTCCCCCCCAATGGCACCAACAACGCAGGAAGCAGCTTTATTATTCCTACGCCCTTGACACACGCGGAGGGGGAAAGAAAGAATTGATTAACCGGACCATGTTTATACCGAACAATGAACAAAAAAAAAACCTACTTTCTTCCCTCCCTCCCTCCCTCCCTCCCTCCCCCCTACTCCACCCCCAACTCCCTCAACCTCCTCAAAATCTCATGCCCATTCGGCATCCCTCCCGTCGCCAGCTTGGAAAACACCAGATGAGCTACCATCCCTCCCTCCCTCCCTCCTTCCCTCCCCCCAACCGGAGGACCGAAATAAGTTATTTCGAAGGCACCGGTGGCAGCCAGGGAGGCAGCGGCGGTGTTGCCGAGGAGGATGATGGCAAAGGTTTGGATCTTAGGAGGGGGGGAAGGAGAGAGGGAAGGAGGGGGGGAAGGAGGGAGGGTTATGATTACTATCCAAAGGAAGAAGGGTGGGAAAGCTGATGCACCATGCATGTCGTGCAGATCCGCATCCTTTCGAACCTTGTTATTCATCATGTTCTCAAACCATGCTGGCGGCTCTGCACCCAGCAGACGGAAGACGACCCGACCAGTGACCATGAGCATAAACACGGCTACCTGAACATAGCTCATTATCGTGGCCAGAAAAATAGCGTAAGGGGGAGGTGGGTAGTTCTCCCCGTGGATAACGAACGTTTGCTCGGGGTCACTCTTAAAGGAGGAAGAGGAGGAGGAGGCGGAGGAGGACACGGAGGAGGATGGGGGGAAGGAGGGGACGAGGGACGGCAGGTGGTGACGGAGGAACTTTGAAAGCTGCACAAAGCTCCCCCGGTAACCTGTGCACACGCAGTCAGGAATCGATAGATGGACAAAGTAAAAATAAAGTCGCCACCTTTAGTTGCGAGACAAGAACGAAAAGAAGCAAGCGTGAACTATTTTATCTTGTATCTTCCAGCTTCTTCCCTCTCCCTCCTCTCCACCCTCCTTTTTCTAATTACCTCAGCTTGTACAATACTGCACCAGAATGTGCGGGTGTTGACGAAAGTTTTTGCCTCCTCCCGCAATCGGAAACATTAAAGAAGGAGAAGAAGAGGAAGAAGAAGGTGAAGGAAGCCTTTCAGTGCCATCTTGGGAAATGGGGGCGGTGCGCTCTGGATGGATCCCCACCGGTGCTTGCCCCATGGTGTGGGGCGGGGACTGGGGGGAAGGAACAACTCCCAAGGCTTCCTTTTTGGTGCTGGTTGCTGCCGTCGTTGCGTCGCGCACGTAGAGCAGGATTATGTACGAGAAGAGGAGGACGACCAAGGGCCAGCGCAAAAAGTTGACGGGAAGAGGCTCTTGGGGCTTGACGCCCGTGGCTTGCTCCTCCTGCTGGTGGGGAGGCAACTGGGTGGCTGGGGCTGGCACCTGCCCCGGGAAACCTTCCCGCTCCTCCACCTTGGCGGCGTCGGCCATCCTTGCGGTGTCGGGTTATCCTGTGTGCACCGGATGGAATGGGGTGTAAGGTGTGAGAGCGGCGGCTGACTAAATTTGGCGAGGCTGCGACGAAATCGACTCATTCTGGCACCCATTTTAATCCCCATGTTGGCTACAGAGGGTGTGCCGGGGTCAATTGAAGTAGCTTGTGTGATAAATGTTTTGTGTCCTTTCCATTGTGCCACACAGTGAAGCCGGGATGAGAAACACGCGATTGAAATGAGTGAATGTAGCAGACTGATGCCATAAATTCAACAAGTACCGAATAGATTTTCTTTACCTTTTGCAAATTTATGCAGTATTCGTTGAATTAATAGAATTTGTCACTTGGTATACCCAATGGTATGGCAGTATTGTTTGCGATTACAGATTCAAATACATGCTGTCGAGCCGTGTCGAGCTGCTCGGATCGATTTCACCAATTTTTTGTACGCACATTCATTCGGTTCCACACACTAACCACACTGTCCCCAAATAATCCCACACGAGAGACTCGAGTAGCACCTTAAGGGCATGATTGTGAGTAGTCATCCATCCGTCATATGCGTGGAAAACGTAAAAATAGGAGGATCGCCCCGGCTCGCCATCTAATATTTTCCCAGAGGATCTGTCCAGCACACCTGTGTGTCATATTGATTACATGTCAAGCATGTAATATATCCTCCATGAGAGGTACTTGCTTCACACATTTTCCCGCACCCACACACCCCACACGTGACCAAATGGCTGTGCATGAGACAGGTAAAGCAAGGTGCCCTGGGCCCCAGCCTCCGAGCTTCGCTCCTTCATCATCCCATCTCCCATCCTGGCAGGTGCCTGGCTCCCCGCGGTAGCACGGCTTGGACTACCACGCTCTGATAACTACGGCTACGTCCGTCCACAGCTAGTGACGCCCCTTCACCATGTTTGGGCGCCGCGCAGGCAACAGTAGTTTCAAGCCAAAGCCCAAGCCTCTCCCAGCCCCCCCCATCACGGACGCCGACGAGGGCAACAAGACGGAGTCTCACACCATCGACATCATTGCCAAGCCCCCCGCGATTGCGGACGCTGCTCCTTCTTTCGCCCCCCCTTCTTCGAATACATCTGCTCAATCCAAACCACCTTCCGCTTGCTCGTTTTCCTCTCCCTCGCTCGTAGCGCCCCATTCAATTGCTGCTGCGGACACCCTGGCACGCCTCGAGGAGGGTCACGTACCTCCTTCCTCCTCGTCGCTACCGTCCTATTCCTCGGTGGTTTCGGACCTTCCCACGCAAGTATCGCATCTCTCGCCTTCACCTATCGAACAGGAGTCCTTGCGGGAAATGGGAAAGAGGGAGGCGGGAGAGGAAAAGGGGGAAGAGGAGGAGGCATCTTCTGTGGTTCCTGATGTCTTGCCCATTCCCTTCCGGCAGTCTATGTCTGGTGGTGCTGGTTCATCCGTAGGGAGCCCTGTCAATGCGAGCAGGAGCACGACTCCCACGCAATACCACCAACACCACCACCTCCACCGCCATGAACGACATTGTCGTCGCTCTTCGAGGGGCGATCCTTCCAACCGCGCTTCCGAGCGCGTGAGTTGCCACACTAATCACCACTACCACCACCACCACCACCATGAGAACGACGAAAACGCAAGTTGCCATGGCTCTCACCCCCCCGGCGGCCCTGCTTCTGACGACGGATGCACGCATGCATGTAGCCACACCGGCACCAATAGTGTCGATGGCAACAACAGCTACGGGAATTTAAGTGCCCTGGGAGAGATCACGCGGCATGTGTCCCAGTCGTTTCAACTAACGGTCGACATAGTCAAGACCCACTTGGGGGAGGAGTTGGTGTTTTGTTCCATCTGTCGGGAGTATGAGGGGGTGAGCAAGACGTTCCGGCTCTCGGGGTGTGGGCACCGGTTCTGTCGGTGTTGTTTCACCTCTTACCTGGAATGCAAGATTTGCGAAGGTCAAGTCAAGCCCACCTGTTTCTTTAGCGAGGACCCGAGGGGGGGGGGGCGGGAGGTAGGGGGTAGGCGGACACCGGTCATTATTCCTCCTCCCTGCGCGAAACGAGTTGAGGAAGGGGATATCAAGGCGTTGGTCCGGGCGGAGACCTGGGCCAAGTATGAGCGGTTTAAGTTTCAAAAAAAAAACCGAAATGGACGTATCTGCCCATGGTGTGAGACGCCTGTCCTGGGAGACCCTGAAAAACCGGAGATGGAGTGTGGGAAGTGCGGCCGCGGGTTTTGTTATTTTCACAGTAATGCCCATGTAGGGAGGAGTTGCACGGAGTACGAGCAGCGGATGCATGAGGAGGAGCTGAAGAATCAGGCAATGATTAGCAGTTTCGCCAAGGTAGGTATATTTGTATATATGTACGTATGTATGTATATCTATGGAGGGCGGTGGTGTGCCGTGAGGAAGGTGGGGATTTGCCGCCGACAATCTCACAGGCCAACCCCCCCTCCCTCCTCCCCTCCCTCTCCTTCCTTTTCTCCCCTCCCCCAGCCATGCCCTGGGTGCGGGAATCCCGTCGAGAAAGCGGGTGGGTGCAACCAAATGTCCTGCGTGTGGTGCGGCGAGCACTGGTGCTGGCTTTGCGGCAAGTTCGTGGACAAAGGAACCTTCCCCAATCATTTCCAGGTGAGGGGGGGGAAAGGGAGGGAGGGGGGGAGGGGGGGAGTGGAGGACGGGGAGGAAACTCCCTCACATCTAAAAGTTGCGTACGCTATTCGTGACACGGAGACATGAACTTACCCTCCCTCCATCTTCCCTTCTCCCTTTCTCCGTCCCTCCGTCCCTCCCTCCCTCCCTCCCTCCCCAGTGGTGGAACGTTCGCGGCTGCCCCAACATGCAGATGCAGGAAGACGTGGCACCTCCTTCTCCCTCCCACATTCGCTGGATGAAGGTCGTCTCTTTCCTGCAGCTGGTGTTTGTCGGCCCGGCAGGTGCGTGTGCCAATAATAAAGTTCCTGAAAATGAATAAGTGTCTCTTTTAAGTTGGGAGGGGGGGTTGTGTCCTGCCATCCACATGCTCCCCCCTACTCCATTTCCTCAACGTTTCCCTCCCTCCCTCCTCCCTTTTGCCCTTTTACCACTGTCAACAGCCTTCGTCCTCGGTACTGTGTTTTATCTCCTCTGCTTTCCTTGCTTTTTGTGCAAATGCATCGGACAAAGGGAAAGAGAGGAGGAAGAGGGAGGAGAAGGGGAAGGGGAAAGGGAAGGAGGGAGGGATTCAAGGGATGGGAGGGAAGACGGGGGGGAGGAAGGGGAGAGGGAGCTACGGCAGCAATACACCGGATGTGTCAGTTTTTGGGGAAACACGCTCCTAGGGCTCTTGTTGATACCATTTTTCTTGACTATCCTGCTCCTTTGTTTTGTGGTCACGTTCATCCAAGTTCTGGTGACGAGTATCAACACGAGGTTTGGAGTGTGTTGTGGCGCAAAGGGTGGAAGAAGAGGGGGAGGTAGGGGGGAAGGAGGGGAGGGACGGGTGGCGGCGACTGTTGTGGCGGGGTTGGGAAGTACGGCAGTGGCTATGACGAGGAGTTTGAGTCGAGGGGGAGCAGGAGAAAGAGGGGAAGCAGGGTTAGGAGCCGGAGCAGAAGGGGGAGCAGGGGCAGCAGCCGGAGCTGGAGGAGGAGGAGAAGGACGACGAGTAGGAGGAGGCAGTTGAGACCTTGTCAATGCCGAACTTTGTATTTGGTGCAGGAGGGAGTGGGGCTGGACAAGGTGAAGGAGAGGGACAACTTAGTAGAGGTGGGAGGAGGAAATTAATACAATAAGAGTGAGGAAGGAGTGGATGGAAGGACGAGGAGAAAACGTGACGCTTCCTGCAGAGCTCAAGACACAGCATGCGTAATGGTGGATGTGCGCGTGATGAGTAGTGGGAGGGGGGGTAGGAGGCCAGTCTAGGAAACAGGTACGACTATTGAGGGGCAAACATCACAGATAGAATTTTGAGGAACAAGGACAAGAGTAAAAGGGAATGTGGAGCATAAAACCACCGCATGAAGCATGTGAAGGAAGACGGAACAAATAAAGAAATGAACACCTATACATTGGGGAATTAAAAAGTTGGAGTTATGAGTCACCAAGGAATAAACATCCCACCTGCTGCGCAAGACGACAGCAACGATACAAGCAATCGAACCAAGAAGCAACATAGCGAATAGCGAGCCATAACCCCCAGAATGTTTTGCACTTTGCGTTTGAAATGGGGAGGTTGCTTTTCTCACTTGGACGGCAACGGCCTCCAATCACGATGCAAATGCTTTCCACCTTTCACAACCAAACACACACGCATACCACTAATAGATCATGGCACAGCAGCAGCGGCGTTGGCAACTACCACCGTCGGCCTGCCTCCTCGTCGCATGTCTCGTCCTTCTCCTCCCCGATCCTACCACTGCTTTCGCTCCGCCGCTAAACGGGAACGGGCTTGGACGTGTCACCTCCCCCTCCTCCTATGCGCCCAGGACCGCCATGTCCCTCCCCTCCTCCACCAGGGCACGCCTCTTTGTTGTGGCTGGCACTCCATCCTCCTCTCTCGAGTCAAGAAGAAAAGAAGGCAACTTTGACCTCGAACTCTTTTCGCCCGCCAAGGTCAACCTCTTCCTCCGCATCATCCGCCGTCGTGAAGACGGCTACCACGAGCTAGCCTCCCTCTTCCAAACCGTCGCCTTTGGGGACACTTTACTCTTCAAAGCCCTCCCCGCCTCGGCCACGCAAGATGAATTCGCCTCTTCGTTCACATCCCTCGTCACGGACAAGAGTAACTTGGTCTTGCGGGCGCTCGACCTCTTTCGTCGTAAGACAGGCAAGACTCGCCACTTCCAAGTCTACCTCGAGAAACGCACCCCCGTCCAAGCCGGTCTCGGTGGTGGGAGCAGCAATGCCGCCACAACGTTATTCGCAGCCAACCAACTCCTCGGCTGCCCCGCCAGTGATAAAGACCTGATCGAGTGGTCTAAGGAGCTAGGCTCCGACATAACATTTTTCCTCTCCCAGGGCACAGCATATTGCACTGGTCGCGGCGAAATACTCGAACCCGTCCCCGCCCTATCCCCCTCCACACACCTCTATATCGTCAAGCCGCCCATCGGTCTTTCTACCCCCGCAGTTTTCAAAGCGCTTGATTTAAATGCCCTGAGTAAAGAAGATCCTCGGGCCCTCCTCTCCGCTTTCACCACCCGCCTCGGTAAGGGCGAGCCTGTCCCTCCCTCTCTATATGTCAACGACCTGGAGCCTCCCGCCTTCCAGTGCATTCCTGGCCTCAAAACAATCAAAGAGTCTCTGCTCTCGAAAGGGTTCGCCGCCGTGATGATGTCCGGCAGTGGCACGTCCATCTTCGCCATGGCCCCTCCCTCCCTCCCTGCCTCCTTTGATGCGGCGGCATTTGCACAAGAGATGGACGTAGACGTATGGGCCACCACCTTCACAGGTCGGCCCGAGAACGACCCCAGGGCGTGGTATCCCAATCCACACGCCTAGGGAGGGGGCGAAGGTAAGGAAGGGAATAGGGCGATCGAGTGAACGACACAACAACAAAAGCAATAATTGATGAGAATGGGATAAACGAGGTTGGTTGTTCTTCCTACTGAATTCACATGTTTTTGTGTATTCAACTGTATGGAAATCGCTTTTCTTGAGTACCATCTCTGACGAGGGCGGTTTCGACCCCTTCGCCGCTCATGGGTATAGCCCTGCCATTTTTACTCTGGTTTTCCTCCCCTCCCTCCCTGCCTCCCTCTTTCCGACCTCCTGCAGTGCCATCTGCCCCTCTCACATCCTAATTAAACCATCCCTTGATTCCCGCAAAAATACCACGGGCCTTCTCAATCCCGTCATCCACGGCCGATTCCGCTTTTTTCGCAGACGCCTTCAAGTCAGACTTCTTCTGCTTTGCTTGGTCGGCGAGGCGATTCGCTTCCTTGTCCGCTTTATCGGCTGCCTCACGTGCCCTCTTCTTCTGCTCTTCCAATCGGGCCTTGGCCTTCTCCGAAGCCGCCTACGAATGCGTGGGGGATAAAGGAGGGACGGACGGTTGGTTGGTTCAGGAGAAAGGATGGTAGGAAGGGAGAGAGGGAGGGAAAGCAGTAGTGAGTGTGAGAGAGGAAGACAAGGAAGAGAGGGGAAATGATAAGTATTCGTGTGAAAATAAACATACCTTGGCTTCCGCCTTGAGCCTCTCCGCCTTGGCTTTCGCCTCATCTGCCACCTTCTGGGCCTTCATCTGAATTTGTGTAGGGGAAGGAAAAAGGCAGGAAGAAAGAGAGGGGAGGAAGAGAGGCATATTGGTGCCAGGTGACGGTAGAAAGGTATTGATGAAAAGGAAAGAAGGAAAGGAGAACGCATAGGGGGAAGGGACCGTACGCTTAGGCGGCGTTCTTGGTTCCGTTTTATCTGCGTGGCCCCAGACTCCATCTTTTTAATTTGTATGCTTCTTGCACGTACCTTTGCATCTGCCTTCACCTTCTCGGACCTGGCCTTTGCGTCGTCTGCCAATTTCTTGGCCTTGGACTGTGTTTTTTTAGGGGGGGTAGTGAAAAGAAGGGGGTATGTGTGTGTGTGTGTGCGAAAGCAAAAAGGAAGGGGAATCTTGCCCGGCCCAGACCACAAAAAATTGAATGCAGGCGCCTCACAAAGAACATGCCATTCTCGAGGCACTTTTTCAAACCACACACTGCCTCTTGGATCACGATCCACTTGTCGTGCCTGTCTGCCCGTCCTCTGCTACTCGTGCTCGGGCCCCGCAAACTTCAACATCACTGGCCTCGTACTGTTTCACGTTGCCTTACCTCAGCATCCATCTGAACCTTCTTGAACTTGGCGTCCGCCTGATCGATACCTTTTTGGGCCTTGTCTGAGGCCGAGTCAATCGACTTGGAGGCCTTGTCCATAGCCTGGAGGGAAGAAAAGACGTGGATAAAAATGCGTCAGGTGGAGACAGAACAAATCTTCTTCTGCGCTTTGACACTGCTGCTGATGCCGAGCATTCCGCACGACTTTGGTACGTACATCATTGCCGCTCTTGGTCCAGGAGGAGATTTTGGCGTCGAGCTTGTCAAAGAAGCCGCCGCCGCGGGTGTGGAGCAAAGCACGGGAGGGGCACGCGTTGATGTCGGCCGAGGCGACAGTAACAAGCCCGGCCACTGTCACGATGGAGGCGAAGATGCGCATTTTGTTGGTGGGATGCAAGGATATTCTGCTGGGGATTGGAGATGGGTAATGGAAGGGCATAAAGATGATAACTATGTGTGTGTTGAGGCGATATGTATGAACCGGTATAAAACAAGTGAATGAGCAACGCAGGACAACATTTATGTCTCGCTTGTGCATGCCGCCGTTGAAGACGAGGAGGGGGAGGCAGCTGTGTTGAAGTACTCTGGAAATCGCCTCGCCTCGCCCTCCACACCTCTGTGCCTCTGCCTGCAAATCCTTTCAAACTCACCACGCGTACCGCCACAACAACCACAACAGGCCTTTGTACTAGGACGCTGCGTCGCTGCGGCTTCCTGTACAGCCATCGAATGGGTTCGCGAGAAAGACGTAGGCAGCTACCATCCCTGACACCCCTGGAAAACGGGGCTGGTGACCATAACAGAAGAAAAAGGGTGACCACCACCACCACTGCACTCTGTCTCACCGTTGTCCTTCTCCTCATTGCCACGCCCCCCATCCAATCCACCAAGCAGCCCTTGTCCTTTTCTATCCTCCCCCGACTTTTCAGAAGACAAGTACGCTCTCAAATTTTTACCACCTCCTCCTCCTCCGCCAGCATCTTTCCCCGCCTCTTCACCAGACGCGCTGGTTCAACCATCGTCTCCTCCAGCACTGACCTTCCATCAAGCACACCCGACAATATCCAACCAGCATCCCCCTCCGCACCCGTCGCCGATCTCGGCTTCTCCTTCAGTCCCGCCGGTCTGCTTTTCCCCTACCACCTGGGCGTCGCCTCCGTGCTACGAGAGAAGCGCTTGCTCAATGACAAAGTCCCCTTGGGTGGTTCCAGTGCCGGTGCCCTCGTCGCGGCTCTGATCGGTGCGGATATCCCCATCAAGAAAGCCCTGGACGCATGCCACACCATCAATGACCAATGGAGTGGTGCCATGTCTTTCACTAAAGGAATCACGGAGAGTCTAAATTTTGATTTTGGGGGCGGTTCTGGCTTAGACAAGACCCACGAGGAAGCTGTGGCGGTAGCACTAGCTGCGGGCGTCGCGCTTCCGCCTCCGGTCGTGAAGAGTGCGAGGACTGGGAATAGCAAGACGTTGAAGGCTTTGTTGCACGAGGTGTTGGATGAGATCTTGCCGCAAGATGCGCACTTAAGGTTGAATGCGAGGGCAGGAAAGGTACGAGTGAGGGGAGGGGGGAAGAGATGAGGATGAGGACGGAAGGCGAGGGAGGAAGAGGAAAGGAGGTGAGAGGTGATGTGTCTGTGGCTGTCCAAAGGGGCGAAATGACCATGGAAAGAGTGCGATGCGGCAGCAGATGATAGGAGCCACTGTGTGAATATGCGTGAGCCATTTCTCATACACTTCTATGTATACCCTTTTACTCACATCCCTCTCCTTTTATAGTAACCCTCTTATTCACATGGCTCCCCTTCCTCCTTCCTCTTCTTCCCCCTTCCTCCTTCAGGTCACAATTGGCGTGACAGAACTTGGGTGGTCGGGATTTCGCGCCAATTTTTTCCTCCGCCCCCGGGCCTTCTCCTCCTTCACCTCCCGGGAAGACCTCATCGAAGTCCTCCTCGCCTCATGCAATGTCCCCATCCTCTTCTCGGGCTTTCCATCCCTGTCGTGTCGAGGCCTGCCTTCCATCGACGGGTATTTCTCCGTCCCGCCCCATCGGTTTGGATGCCCCTACCTGCCCGAAGCGGAGAGAACAGTGCTGGTGTCGCCATTTCCGGCCTCGGCTGTGGAACGGGGTCCTGGGCCGACGGAGGAGGAGAGGAGGGGAAGGGAGTGGCTGTCTCCCGAGGTGAGGAGAGCGGAGGAAGGGGAGGAGGGAGGAGGGACGATGCGGGAGTTGTTGAAGGACGCCTGGTCTGTGAATGGGCGGGAGGTGGTGGAGAAGTATTATGAGATGGGGCGGCGAGATGCAGCTGTGTGGGTGCAGACAAGTGGGTTTGTCAAGAGGAGGAAGGGGGGAGGGGGGCTGGGACTGATGTTGTCCTTCTTTTGAGAGGCGGGAGGGAGGGAGGGAGGGAGAACCGGTAGATACATATTTATATATATATATACATATTTATATATATATATATTGGGAGAGGTAGCGCAGTCAAGCGGCGGTAGAACATGTAACAAAAATGCATATTAATCTGTGAAGTGGTCAACAACCGTATCGGTATCGAGGAATAAAATCCAGAAATGAGATCAGACAAATGAAGAAACAATAGAAACAAGCATAAATAGTAATTTTAATCAATCAGGCATGTCATATTGCTACGAGGCTCGCTTTGATCAATCAATTCAGTTAATGTGGTCTTTGTTGTATGTACTTGTTTTTCTCAAAGCAGCTGTACAGAAAAGTAGGCACGTGCCTCTATCTCTTGTATATCTCATGAACACAAACAAAGGAATGAAGCTTTTCCCCTGAAAAAAGTGGCAAGAAAACAAAAAAATTGGTACTTTCTTTCGGCCCATCTCTAGCTCACCCTTCCGCAAGGAGCACTTCCGAGAAAACCTCCAGCCTTCTCTCATTCTTCTTGATTTGGTATCCCTCATTCCCTTTTCCATTCTTATCACCTACCTTTGCTCCAGCATGACTTAAATTTGAAGTTTACATCCATCGGAAAGGCTTGCCCTTTCTTTTGGATTTTGTTTTACTTAAATCGCGGGTCTTGTCCTCGAGGAACCGAGGAGCCTCCTCCCCTTCCTCCTCCTCCTCCTCCTCCTCCTCCTCCTCCTCCTCCTCTTCCTCTTCTTCCTCCATCACCACGGCCGCTGCCCCCATCTCCAAATCTAGCACCATCCCCTCCCCCCCATCCTCCTCCACGACCTGGAGGCCCATCCCTTCGTCGTCCTCCTCCTCCTCCTCCTTCTCGACCTTCGCGACTGAGATGGCCGCTTCTTCCTCCTCCTCTACCACCGCCGTACCCTCCCTGTCTTTCTCCTCTTCCTCCTCTTCCACCATATTCTCCTCCCCGTTCCCCTCCTCGCCCTCCACCACCATAACCATTGCCCCTCCGCTCATAAGGTCGCAATTCTCCATCCTCTCTCCCCTCCCCTATCCTATCCTCCCCCCCTCCCTCGCCCCTGTCAAACTCTCTCTCCACTGTCCTCAACACCTTCCTGAAGTCCCTTTCCTTCTCCGGGCGGAACACCCCTTTGTCATCATACATCGTCCGTGCCCGCACCCCTCCTCCCTCCCTCCTTCCTCCCCTTCCCCCCATCTCCTCGGCGAAGTAGACTTTCCCGCTTAAGAGCTTGGCGGCCGAGAAATGAAAAACGTGCTTATCCCCTTTATACACCGGCGCTAGCAACTCCGTTATTGGATATATATAATCAGGCTCAAACACCTGAAACTCCTCCTCCTCCTCCTCCTCCTCCTTCTCCACCTCATCCGCCCACATTCTCCCATCCCTTCCCCCTCCCTCCCTCCTCCCCTTCTTCATCGATGGGGGCGCTGGCTCCAGGCCTGTTACATACAGCACCCCCGGCACCGGCACGCCAAATTCATCCTCCAACTTCTCCTTCCCTCCCTCCCCTTCCTCCCCTTCCTCTTCACCTCCTCCTCCCCCCGCCTCCCTCGGCACCTTAAGCTTCGGGCGCGCCCACGCCAAAAAACGGGGGATGGCCGTTACGGACCTTCCCACCACAAAATCAAACCGTTGGCCTTGCACATCCTCGATCCTCGCGTGTCTTGTCTGGACGTTCTTCAACTGCAGCGCCTCGGCCATCTCCGCCACCGCCCGGACTTTTTTCCCCGTCGAATCCACCAGCATCAAGTTGAGCTGAGGGCAGGCAATGGCGAGGGGCAGTCCCGGGAACCCTCCACCAGTACCGATATCGAGGACCGTAGTGCCCTTTGGGGCCTTTCGCAAGAGGGAGGCCAAGCCAAGGGCGGGTAGGATGTGATTAGGAACCACGTTCTAGGATAAGGGACGGAAAGAGGCGGGAGGATAGGAGGGAAGGATGGCTAAGTGTTGCATTGGTGAATGTCGCGAAGTCGGGAGTGCACCGATCGCAAGGTCTATGTTACGATGCAGGAGGGAATAAAGGGATGAAGTTCCTGAAGCCAATTCTAATCAGCCTATCGGGATGCGGTAAGTACCTGAATATCCTTGCGAGAGATCACATTAATCTTGGCGTTGACCTCCACGAGAAGGTTAGCCAATGCCTCAATCTGCTTCCACTGGGCGGGCCGCAAGTCAGGCCACGCTGTCCGAGTGATTGAGTCGACGGTAACGGGGGGAAAAGAAGTGGCAGGAGGGGTAGGCGGATCCCTGCTGCTCCTGTCATCATCGTCAGAGCTTGCAGCAACCACAGGAGCACGACGGCCGGGTGTAGGGGTGCGTCGACTGCTGCCAAACGTGCTGAAGGTGTGCTGCTGTTGCTGGTGGTACTGCTGCTTCTTCCCAGGATGGTGCGGCGCTGCCAAGCCGTAGGGGGAGGCTCCCAGAGGCACAAATGCCGGGTATGTACGATGCGGCAAGCTTGCCGCAACACAGGCCGTCAAGGAGAGCGTGGCGGTGGTGACTCTTAAGACGAATCGGCGGGCGGCTACTGCTGCTGCCGGGGCCGTCGACGCCATGACTTGGCTGTATTGATATGTGTTGTGTTTCGGATTTCGAATGGTTGAGGTTGAGTGGGTGAATAAGAACGGATCAGTTAATCATAAAAATGCCCATAAGGGCGGTGCGGCGTCGACGGCTGCGAGGACCCTACAGAGCAAGTGCTGGGAAAGTTGGGAAAGGCCTAGTGGAGGAGTAAGGTGGGTCGGTGGGTGGTGGCAGATGTTGCGTTGAAGTTGCTTGAAACAGCTTCTCCATCGTCTCCAAGGGAGACTATTTTGGAAATGTTCCGCAGTTTTGGAGGCCCGGGAACGGCAATTCAGGGGGGAAAACGGATATGTAGTGCTCAATGAAGTAAAAGATTGTGTATCTCACGAGTCGACTTTCGGTTTTTTGATGATTGTCTAACCAAAAGCTCGGAAAGGCACACTTGCAAAAGGGGGAGGTTGGTTCAACTCGATGTATTTTCTTTTCTTTTTCATTATGGGTGCGTTTTCATTCAATGTCTCAGTCATTCAATGAATCAATCAATGGTCGAAAAAAGGAAAGCTTTGAATTTTCCGTCGTGTCATGCATCAGTCTGTTTTGCTCCCTCTCAGTCGTCCTCGAGCCCAAACAAGTAGTCAAAATTAATCATGTCCTTCTCCCATCCCGTATCCTTCTTCACCCCTTCACACCTCGATACTCACCAACCCCTCCTCGCTGGTAAAGACGGGAAAGACAGTCGCCGGCGAATCCTTTGCACCACCAAAGCCACCCACGAAACCAGCAATGCCTTCGGTTCCCTTAATGCCAAACACGCTCTCAGACCAGGCCGTGCACTTCCCGGTCGCGAGCTCAAATTTCGAGTTGTGAAATTTACAGGTGATCGTCGGCTCTCCACCCTCAACCGCGATATTTCCTCAAGGTAGTAAAAACAGAAGATGCGATGAATGGAGGGTTAGGAAGGGAAGGAAATATGTATGTTGTGATCTTTGAATGTTGGGGGGGGAAGCAGAAAGAGGGGCGTATTATGCCATCTTGAGATAACATTGAACAAAACATTGAAGAAAGATACAGAATGATCAACGATGCATGCACACACAACCAGCCTCGCACAATTCAATGTGACTTTCTGCTCTCTTCCTGCCTACTTACCCGTTTTCATAGGCAAGCCCAGGTGAGGGCATTTGGCCAACACAGCATAAAAGCTCCCTTCCACGTTCGCCACAATCACAGCCCCAGCGTCCGTATCGACGATCTTGCGCTCGCCTGTGAGGAAAACAACGGGAAGAAGGGAAAAAACGGGGAGAAGAAGGGTTGAGAAAGGCTTATGGAAAGTGATGTAGTATGGTCGATGGAAGTAAGGAGTGCAGACATGCCATAAAAAAGACGGAAACAGCACACAAATATGTAAGACGGGAATGTACATTGATCATAGACCACTACCTATACACCCGTGAATACTATGCATGGTCTCTCTGCTTCTCATCCGGCGTACCTCGAGGGATGTCTGTCGCCGGCCCGACGACTACGGTGGCCGAGCGGCTGGTCAGGGCACGACCCGAGGTCGGAGTGGGAACGAGGAAAGCCTGAGCAAGGGAAGGGTAGGTAGTAAATATGTATGAATGGATTGATAGATGGACACAGCGGTGAGCAAGGGAGCGTAAGGGGCCTTACCTGGGAGACAGAGGCAGCAAGGAGCAAGGCGGCGATGGTGCGGACGAACTGCATGATTGTCTGTACGGATGGAGAGAGGAGTGGCTCCTGTCTATTCATGCGGGTAAATGTCAGTTTATTGTGCGTTGGTCGTTTGTCTCAGGCGGTAAAAATGCTTGCTTGCCGCTTGACAGCTCGGCTGCGACTCGCCTCCTCCCTCCTTGCTTGGGCGAGGTCGCGGTCGCGATATAGAAGACCGCTTGGTACAAAACTGGGCCGTTCGACATGCACATGAGGGGAATGTACCTCGATCAAATGTGTCTGTGGTGTTGAGATGAATTGGTTGCGCGTAAGGCGATCAAATGCTTGGTTATAAGGGGCTTTGTTGAGCGTTGGGGGCAACCTCATCAACGTCACTGATGGCTTCAGTTGTGCATCAAATCAGTCGTGAGGGACATCCTCCTTCTTGCCGCACCACACCTCAACGACACTAAGCAGCCGCCAACACACACTGGACACGTAACGAATCATTTCCATGATAAGAAGCACGTCCACAGTTGGTGGTTTTGGCTAGGCCAGCGTCGCCAGCCTCTGATCGCTCATTCTGTGTGCCCATATCTGCATCCTCACGCCTTCGTTTACCCGCCTCCCCACATACAACACAAACATCAGCGCTACCACTACGAAAGTGGCATGTACTACGCGTCATTCTCGCCCTTTCCCGCCTTATCATCGCGTCCGTCGTCCCCGACCTGATTTACCAAACGAGCAAGTAGTAAGAGAGGCTCCCCCTTCATCACCTCCTCGCCGTCATAAATTAAATAACCACATTGCTGCGTCAATCAAGGAAATTGCCGCGGCACCATGAATCCAGCGATGATGGCTGAGTTGAAGGCCAAAAAGGAGGCTGGTGCAGCCAGGGCGGCCGCCGAAGCCGCCACGGAAAGTGGAATGGATGAGAAAGCCTTTGCAGGCGGCGTCCGCCAGGTCCAGGCTTACAACACCCACAACAATAACGTGATCGTCAACAACAATAGAAGCAGCAGCATCAGCAGTTGTGATAGTAGTAGTAGTGTACATGCTTCTCTGGAGGTGTTGGACATCACGTGTGTGTGGCCCGGCAGGGTCTTTGCCATGGGTCCTCCCTCCGCCGACACCATCTCGTTTCTCAACGATGCCTACGCCGGTCGATATTTGATCTGGAATCTGAGTGACGAGTCGAGTCATCGGGTGAACATTGGGTTGCAGGGTCAGATCTGTGATTTCCATTGGGCGGCCCCCGGGAAAAGCCAGACCCCGACATTGCAGGCCCTGTTTCGGGTATGTTATTCGATCCATGCCTGGTTGAGCTTAAGTCCTGAGCATGCGGCGTTTGTGTTTTGCAGCAATGGGAAAACACGGACGGGGATAGTGCTGGCGTGTTTATTGAGGTATTGCTTGAGGGTGGAAACGCCCTTGGAAGGTAGGTTCGATAGGGAGGGGGGGAGGGAGGGAGGGAGGACGAAGGCGCTTCTAGTCCATGTGCCACTTTTTTTGGGGCATCCAGTCGCTCAAATGCTTGCGTTCTACCCTCCCCTTCCTCCCTACGTCCCTCCCCCCCAATGATCCTCAAATTAAACCCCCCCCCTACCCTCGTGCCATGGCTCATTCCTCCCTCCATCCGTCCCTCCCTCCTTCCCTTCCCTCTAGGGTTCAAGCTTTTCTGCGAGAGACGCTGCCAAGCCCCTCTCCAGGACGTTTTGAGCAAGATTCCCCCCACCCTCGTGCAATACTTCAATCACTTTGACGAAGCCCAACGGCTCGGGGCTTTTCCCAACCGTTACCCCCTCCGGTTGGCGAGTGTGCGGATCGACGGGGTCCCTGTGGAGGACATGCCGTGCGTGGACGTATGGGACGCGAGCAACGAGAAAGTGAGGGAGGGAGGGAAGGAGGAAGGGAAGGAGGGAGGGAAGGAAGGAGGGCCACTCCCAGACGACAACATTCTCCACTTTTCTTCACGTTTTCTTTCCTTTCTATTCCCGGCCTGCCCTCCCCCACCTCGCCCCTTCCACAGGTCTACTCCTCCGCCTCCGCTTCCCCCGCGTCGAAAGCCTGGGAGGACGAGACTGGCCTGTACCGAGACGTCCAAGCCCGTCTCTTAGGGGACTTTGTCCTCATTTGTCGCTTTGGGGGGGTGTACACCAAGGACGAGGAGGACGCCAGCAAAATCCTTTTCCGTTACGTCGGGCACACGGCCTTCTTGGCGGAGGGCGTGGTGGACTTGAAGAAGGAGGCTTTGGACATGATGAAGCGGTACGCGCATTCCTTCGACGGGGAGAGTTTCGGCCTCGAGCTGGAATTCGAGGAGGACAAGGATGGGGTTCATGGAGGGCCACACGCGGCTCCTGCTGCTGGTGCAGTGGCCTCGATGGAGGGGCGGGGCGGGTGGGCCTTGCCCTCGAAGATCTTCTCGGCGGAGGGGAAGGAGGGATGGAGGGAGGGCTTGTGTGCCATTGGACGAATGCATCAGGTGGTCCCAGACTTTGAAAAAATGCGCGAACTGGTGGGAATGGGGTTCGAGGAAGAGCCTACAAAGGTCGCCCTCTCCCTGGGAAGCAATAGGGTGGATGCCGCCTTGCTGTGGCTCGAGCGGATCAAGCGTCTCTTTCCTGTCCGCAGCGACAGCAGCAGCAGCAGCAGCAGCAGCA
>Ga0160420_100114_pt1 | contig 48059 bp, 45 predicted proteins | sample CelAP2metagpilot_FD_108197 | JGI IMG/M metagenome (GOLD analysis project Ga0160420, IMG submission 108197) | Phycosphere-associated microbial communities from algal ponds in Kailua-Kona, Hawaii, USA - Cellana AP2-5-5 metagenome pilot | ecosystem: Engineered > Artificial ecosystem > Aquaculture >...
CGGGGGGGGGGGGGGGGGGGGGGGGGGGGGGGGGGGGGGGGGGGGGGGGGGGGGGGGGGGGGGGGGGGGGGGGGGGAGGGGGGCAGGCGGTGGAGGGGGAAGCTTTGTTTTTGGCTTAAGCAAAGCAGCCCACGTGCCCGTGGCGGCGGGCGGTGGCATGGCAGTTGCAGCAGTAGGTTGGGGACCAGGGCCGACGGGCTTCGAGATCCGTGCATCGGTAGGTATTGGAGCAATAGCACCCGATGAGACCGCGGACGAAGATGACGAGGAGGCGGCAACGGAAGAAGACAGGGGGGCGGCCAACGCGGGAGCTACCGGCTTGCTGCTGGATACGGGTTGGTCCCATTGAGCCTCTTCCACCACTCCGTCACTGCTGCGTCCCACCTCAGGTTCGACGATGGGCGCGGGGAAGGTCGGCTCGACAGGAGGGGAAGGCCCCTCCGTGATCACCGCGGCAGCGCTTCGCCCCCCCGGCGTCCAGGCAGATCCATTACTGGAGCTCGGCCTGAGACCCGGCCCGTCGTGTGAAGGTACCACAGACATGGACCTGCTGGTGCTGCTACTGCTGAATGTTGGCCCAGGCCCTCCAACCATCACGATGGCACCTCCACGGCCGCTGCTCCGCCCCGCCACCCCTCCACCTCGCTGGCCCGGAGGAGCACTTCGACCTCGTCCACCGCTGCCGTTTATGACTCCAAAGGAAGGAGTGCTGCGATGGCCCATACTCTGAGGAGGGGCGCCTCTGTTGTCGTTGAAGGAAGGGGAGGTCATGGTGCCTCCAGTGGGAGCACCTCGTCTGGTGTCCATGTGTCCGATGCGTCCCCCGCGACCGCCGCGCGAGCTGATTACGGGAGCAATTTCCTTCTTCTTCTTGTTTCCAATCTCTTGCCATTCATCTTCCGCCGGGTTGGCTATCGGAGCTGTGGGAGCGTGTGTTGGAATGCCAGATAAGAGATAGGGAGACACGAGGGGAAAGTCACAATTGATTCACACGAGTAAGAATTGGAGTTCCAACAGGCGAAAGGCAGTCCTCCAAAGACGGATTTATGTGTTGTGTATCAGTAAAAAATTAGAGTATGAAGTTAACCCCCAGGCTTTCCGCAAACGGGAAAAGTCAAGAGACTTTGTGTGAAAATCGTCATCAATCCAACAATTTTTCCTCCTCCTCCTCCTCCTCCTCCTCCTCCTCCTCCGCCTCCGCCACCACCTCCTCTCCTTCTGCTTTTTCACTTATACAGCAGGATTCAGATATCCTCCTCTTTCGAATCATGTCTGTGGAAAAACAGTCATCTTCTCGCTAAAGGACAAGTCCCGACAACAAAAGTACGTACCATCCCACAGCTTGCAAATTTCCTCCTTCAGCTGCTCCCGGTCGCTAAACTTTGTGTGCATCTCCAGCACCTGTTCTTTGGTCGTACCGGGCGGCGCAAACTCCATCAGCTGCACGGTAATTGAGTCATGCCGTTTGGAGTTTATGCATGGAAAGGTCAGAAGTAAGCAAGGAAGAGGGACGAGGGAAACGCAGTACGGAAGCCCACCACTAAGTTCTACCTTGTCTCGCCTCCATTAAAGACGTACCTGCTTAAGGTCCACGGCGGAAGGCTGCGAAGGTAGACCGCCACCGCCCCTTTCTGCAGTGACACCGCCGCGGCCGCCGCGCTTTTTCACGCCTTCACTACTCCGGGACATGGCACCCGAGGGTGATGGCTTGTTGGCGGTGTTGGAAGGTACGGAATGTGACTCTCTGTTGTAGACCAACAAACGAACAAAGAAAGATTCCTTTCCTGTATTGGTGAAGGGGTGGGTGATGGCAATGAGTGTGTCTGACAGCGTGGCTTCATCATATCAGCCAGGCAATTAGTTCTTTGGGCGACGGAGCAAGGTGCCCCTCAGCCGAGAGCCGCACCCACAAACACTATAAGCCTGGACAACACAGCTCAGCAGGATAATCAGGCCGCGGGGGAAAAGGGACATGGCACTTGGTGGGGACACCGCTGACCAAGGCTTCGAGGGCCGTACGCAGAAGGAGGGGATCATCGCTTCACATGACCATCAACTCCGCATATCTTTGCAATTGGCATGAGATGCCCTGCAGACATTGGAAGACGACCCTGCGTAAAGCCAGTTGACGGGCGTGAGTGACAATGTCGTTGAGTGTGTTGGTGGCGTCTGAGTCTGTGGTGGTGGTGGAGGAAGGAAGTAACGAAGGAGACGGAACAAGGGGTGCTTGTGAGGAGCATGTAAGCCATGCCAGGACAAGACCAGCCAGTGCCGGCTTTCTGACAAATTCAAGTGAATGATACTCCTCTCTCTTGAAAGAGGTCGTGTGTCTGTGGAGCCACGGTGACTAGAACAGTCCTCACTCATCAAGCGAAGGAAAAACGCAGAATCGAGATGGGTGGTGGTTGGTTGGCATTCTGTGATCGAGGGAGGCAGGAGGTTGGTTGAAAGCGGGGCGTTGATACCCCTCGATCAATCGAAAAATAGCAATAAAAATGGTGGATTGGCGCTCTACCATTTGAAACTATCGATCAAAGGATATATCATCAAGCAAAAAGTGTTTCGGGAATAAGCGCCCGTGTGCCTTGTGTTTGCATTTGTCACTTGTGTCTTGAACATCTGCAGAGGTTGCACGCGATAAATAGATGTATAAATATGAAATATAATTAATATTGTCAATATCATTATTATTTTTCCTACTTTAAGTTGTTTCTTCAAAACTTGTGAGCCAGAAACGTGTGGAATTTCTGTTGTGCCTTGTCATATTCTAACGTTTTATAGTTTAGAACACAGTAAGGACAAGTTATCGTTGGCGGGACTTAAAACAGGCAATTCACCTACCATCCAAAACTTACTTATTCCTAGCACCACCACCATTAGCACGCCCACTCGACGACGATGATGACGACGAGGAAGATGACATAAAAAAAGGGTGGTGCAACGCATCCCGTACTGTAATTCGTTTGCTGCTATCCAGCACAAAGATCTTCTCCAACAAGTCGCCCAAATTGAGGACCAGCGCTTTATCATCTGAAGCCGCCTTGGCCTTGAGCAAAACCCCCGTCAAATCTCTTGTCGGCTGCGGCGGCACATGTACAATTCGCAACACAGGCATCTTAGTTACCGGGTCCATCTCCTGCTGTCTGAAACGTCCGTCCGGCTCGAACATGGGCTCCAACTTTAACGTCTCGTACGCGGCCCGATGCCTCCTCACCACCTTCTGCGTCAAGCCTCCCTTCACCTCCATCATCAACCTGAGCATTTCATTATTGGTGCTCCCAGGGAAGGCCACCCGTCCCGTAAACAGCTCGTACAAGCAACAGCCGACACTCCACAAATCTACCCCTCGGCCATACTCAAACCCCAACACAACCTCGGGCGCGCGATAAAAGCGACTCACCAAATACGGTGTCGGGTCATTGTCCCCGGCCTCTTCCCGGAAGGAACTCCCAAAATCACACAACTTCAACTGTCCAAACCCCTCGGACACCAATATGTTGTCAGGCTTGATGTCCGCGTGCACGATACCCTGATGCCCAATATGCCTCAGGGCAATCAACAACTGCTTGGCATAGGTCCGTACCGCCGCTATATTCAACCCAACATGCTTTCCGAATTTTCGAAGAGTCTCTCTTAAATTCATTTGCAGACTTTCAAATACCATCACTACATGCTGTCGATGCTCGAGATGGGTTACAAGCCGCACGCAATGCTTCCTATTCTCCGGATCAGCGGCCGCTAATGCCTTCAATACGTCCAATTCCCTCTGCGCCGCCTTCCGCATCACGTCATTGTTCCTAATAATCTTTACCGCCACCACCGCCGGCCCCCCCTCCCCTGGTTTCAAATCCCGACACCGTAGCACAGTGCTGAACACCCCCCTTCCAATCGATCCTAGGACAAGGTACCTATCGGCTATCACCTCGCCGACCAAAGTCTTGTAATACCCCTCGTGATCGTCCCAATTATCCTCCAACGTGTCTGCTGCATCCTTTCCCCCCCTTGCCGCCGCCCCTGCCGACGCCAAAGCTATCCTCCCCTTCCCACCCCCAGCCCCACCAGCCAGTAACACCCCGCCTGCCCCCAGCGCGGCTTTGCCCGGAGAAAGAGAAAACATGTCAAGCAAAAACTCTTCCTTTTCCGGCGCCTCTACCTGCCCCCCACGGACCGTGTCAATATGTCCTTCATCCATCTCATGTTGCTCCCCTTCCGTCAAGGGCTTGTTGTGCACGCACACGTCAATTGGGCCTTCGTCCTCTTCGCCGTCCTCGTCGTCGTTATCCGGAGTAAGAGCAATCCCACTGGGCCCTCCTTGGCGCATTACCGGCGACGCAGGCGGGTCCTCCTCCGCTGGTCCACTGCCGCCGTTACTCTTCTGGTCATCCCGCCCGCCTTTCCTCCCGCCTTCTCCCCCTTCCTTGTTCCGGTACAAGGCCTCGATGTCTTCCCGCTTCCGTTTCCGCTCCGCCAGCAATCTTTCCTCCTCATTTTTCTCGTCTTCCACCCCCAAGCCACCACTCGCCATCATCATCAAACGCATGCTCTCTTCGTCCAAATTCAAAGGAACCTCCTCCTCCTCATCCTCCTCCTCCTCCTTCTTGCTTCCACTGCTTCGCCTCAATTTTTGGCTGCTGCCGTTCCACTCGCTATGACCCTTCACACGCTTACTCCCAACTCCACCACCGCCTCCCTTCCTGTCCTTTCCATCTTCTTTCTCCTTCCTGCCCTTTCCATCTTCTCTCTCCAAATGGTGCCGCTTCTCATTCCTCTTTTCCTTCTCCCTTCTTCTCTCCCGATCCCAGTCCACATTCACATCAGGTGCCCCAACGTCTACAGGCCATCGATGTTCCTCTCTACCTCCTTTGCTCTCTTTGTGCTGAGGATGACGATGGTGGTGCGAAGAGTGATGAAGCTCAGGATGATAACCACGACTGCTTCCCCCTCTTTCTCTCTCCATGCTTCGGCTTCGACTGCGTTTGTTCATTCCTTCGCCAATACCCCGTCGTCGTTCTCGGTTTCGTTCTCTTGCTTCACGACTTCTCGAACGTCTCCCTCGTTCTCGGTAGTGGTGGTGGTGCTGGTGGGAAGGAGGAGGCAGACGACGGTTAGGGATGACTTCATTCCCTCGTCGGCTGGGACTCCGAGAATGTGAGCGGGAACGATCCCTCCCCACGCCCATGATAAGCTGTATTATTATCAATTAAAGGGGAAAAGGAAAGAAGTAGAGTGGAGTGAGTGAGATTTATGGTGAATGTGATGTCTAAAGTTGTAGTCCAGTACAACCACCACCATCGTCGCCATCATCGCTCACACAGCTCCTACTTTTGACGCCCGCGGCGAATACACAACGCGTGCAGCAGTTGAGCAAGGATAACGTGTTGATGTTATACCTAAAGGACGTCTCCGCCTTTCAAACTCCTCCATCCTCTGTCGTTGATGTGCCTACTGCCCTCCCCCGGAGGCGCATTGCTGTTATAGGCGCCTGGGCCCTCCTTCCCAGCGACATTTGTTTAAAAAAAGAAGGGAAACTTTTTTCTGCAATGATACACAATGGGAGTGGGGGGGGAAGAAGGGGAGGCGTATGAGTACGATGTCTGTGAAGGACTTGTGCATGCCAGGTGAAGCTCATCATAAAGCATCCCCTCGTCTCTATCTCCTTGCTGTCGCAGTCCTTACCACCCATGGGTAGGGGCGTGGGAAGGCCGGTTGATGCTGATGCGGCAGCAGGAGATGACGATGGTGGTGGTGGTGGTATCATAAAGGAGTCTTGCGAGCGAGGTCATGGAGAGGAGCGAGTGGAGAAATCTGGGGAAAGGATCCCGTCCGAGAAGATGGGGCGCCGCAGACGGATTGAAAGGGCTCGTGAGCTTGTCAATCCAGTAATTGTCTATGTCGTGGGCGAAGAAGTGGAAGAAAGGAGGCGGAGGAGGAGGAGGAGGAGAAGGAGGAGGAGGAGAAGGAGGAGGAGGAGAGAAGACGGAGGAGAAAGGCGGCGATGCCACTGGCTCGGGAGACAGTCAGTGACGAAGCTTCCTGTGGCATTCCTTTCCTCACATTAATTCACGTTTGTCGTACAGGCACAAGCATCACCAGCTTTTTCTCATCGTCCTTGCGGGAACTGCAGCGGGGACTGGTCGTGTCCTCTGCTGCGGATGAGGGAAGCTGCGAAGCGCTCAGAAGCAACTTGCCAAACTCGAAAGCCACCCTGATAGGCCTCCTCTCACTTCATCAGCTCGTGACATCGCGGCTGCCGGCAGCGTCACTCACTCCCGCACCACACGCCAAACGCACAATTTACAGACGTCTCTACACCATCTTTGTTGCATCGAACATCCAGTAGTTTCACGCGCGGCCGAGTCACCACCACTGGCAAAACGATGGCGACCCTCGGCTTGTCCCGGCTGCTGCCCAAGCCGATACAGAACTATCAAGTCCACAAAGACGACCCCTCCCCAGCCGCCTTGGCACGCCTCGAGGTAAGGACATGAGAGATTTGGGGTGTTGTGGTGTACAGGGGACTCATGCCTTGTTCTCTGTAAGTGCAAATGTCGGGCATCCCCTTCTCCCTCCCTCCCCATCATATCATCACACCTTCTCACCCGCACATGGAGTGGAAGGCTAGCGGCTTCATAAAATTGCAAATAGCAAAACTTGTGGTTCTACATCCTACCAGTCTGTATCGTGTCAATGCGAAGCACCAATCTCACCCGCCCTTCCCCCCACCGAACATGCAGATCGCCGGCAAGCAACCCATCCCGCCCTACGGCCAACGCAGGAAAGGCTTCGTGCCCCGTGCCGTGGGCGATTTTGGAGATGGAGGAGCGTTTCCCGAAGTACATATTATACAATATCCTCTGAAAATGGGTAAAAAAGAGGCGGAGGCTGCACCTGCCTCCTCCCAAGCCATCGTCTCTGTCGATGTCTCCGCCGACGGCGAGGTCAATTTTGACGCCATTGTTAAACAAGGCACGAACCGCAACAAAATCGTCTTCTCCAAGCTTTCGGACATGAAAGGAGGGGATGTAAATCAAGATGTGCTCTCGAAGCCCACCCCCGAAGAAGAGGCAGCCCAGGCTGCAAAAACCAAAAACGCCCTCGAGCTCCTCATTGGAGGGAAAATCGCTGCGGCCCGCCCTGTGCAACTGGCAAAGAACCCCGGTGCGGACGAGCCAACTTATGTCCGTTACACGCCTAATCCTAACGCCCCTGGTTTCAATTCCAACGCAAAACAACGCGTCATCGAGCTGGTAGAAGCCCAAGTCGACCCCATGGAGCCCGCCCGGCACAAGCACAAGAAAGTCCCCCGTGGCCCCCCTGACGACCCCGTGCCCGTCCTCCACTCTCCCCCTCGCAAAGTCAGTGTGGAGGACCAAGAAGCCTGGAAGATTCCCCCTTGCATCTCTAACTGGAAGAACGCCAAGGGCTACACAATTCCCCTCGACAAGCGCCTGGCTGCTGATGGCCGCGGCCTGCAAGAAACGACCATCAACCCCAAATTCGCGGCCTTGCCTCAAGCATTGTACATCGCGGAGGATAAAGCGCGAGAACAGATTGCGGCTCGGGCGAAGATTGACCAGAAAATCAAAAAGTTGGAGAGGGAGCAGAAGGAGCAGGAGCTGCGGGAGTTGGCGGCCAGGTCACGGATGGCCAGGGCGGGCATCAATGTGGCAGCGGGTGAAGGAGGAGATGGGGGGCAAAGAAGGGAGAGGGAGGAGAGCTACTACGGGCGGGGGGCAGCAGGAGGAGGGGGAGGGGGGCGAGGGGGTTTAGCCGAGCGGTTGGTGGGGGAGGAAAGGGGCGGTGACGAGGAGGAAAGAGAGGAGCGTCGCGGGCCCAGTGAGCGCGGTGGCGAGGGTGAAGGAGGGGGCTTGCACACGTCAGAGGAAGAGCGAATGGCGGCTGTGCAGCGTGACAAGCTGAGGTTGGAAAGAAGGAAGGAGTTGGAGAGGGACATGCGGAAGGATAATATGAGGGGGGCCATGCGCAAGGGGAAGATGGACAGGGATGGCGAGCGCGATATTTCCGAAAAAATCGCCCTGGGCATGCATGTGGGCAATGCGAAGCTGACGGGAGATGAGGTCTATGACTCCCGATTGTTCAACCAGGGAGGTGGGGTGGAGGCGGGATTTGGAGGGGAGGATGAGTACAACGTTTATAGCAGGGCCTTGTTCGACAAGGGCGCCGGGGGGAACATTTATCGCCCGAGGGGTGACTTGGGGGTGGGGGGATTGGATGAGGACGGGGGACAGGAGGCGGATGCTCAGTATAGGAAGATTGCGAACAGCGACAAGTTCAAGCCGGATAGGGGCTTTGCGGGCGCGGATTACCAGTCGGGGGGGCAGGGACGTGATAAACCTGTGCAATTTGAAAAGGATGGGGGCAGAGAGGGAGGGAAGATTGGAGAGGGAAAGGAAGACGAAGAGGAGGGGGACTTTTTCGGGGTGGGGGAGTTTGTGGAGAAGGGAGGGAAGAGGAAGGACCCGCTCGGGCACATTGGCGGGGGAGGGAGGGGGATCATGAGTGCCAGCTCGGCTGGATCGAAGGAGGAGTTGGAGGAAGAAGGTGGAGGGAAGAGGCAGAAGATTGTATTTACGGAGGCGAGGAATGGACGACGGCGGGATTGATCGCCCTGAACGTTGTGTGGCGGAGTTGTGTGTGTCGAGGGATGATGGCGTGGTGGATGTGATAGTGAGAACGAGAAAAAGCTATGTAAGAAAGACGAAGAGATGGAAATCAAATCAAGAAGATAGGGAATAAAGGAATTGAACGGATAAACCTAAGTGTACATTTTGTTCTTCGTACATTTATTTAATCTCTCTGTAGTACTGACAAAATTTCGTGAACAAAATCGACGCTGCTTTCCTGTGGCAGCGCACGTGACCTTCCCACACCGCTTCATTTATCGACAATGCAAGAGCTTTATTGTGACTCTTAAATCATATTCCGCGTCTCAAGAATCATCATATGCCGGCTTGAGGGTGGTGGATGAGTCCAGTCATTTTCGTGAAAAAGAAATGAGAGCTCCGCCCCCTCCCCGAATACTTGGAGTGCTGGGAAAACTAAGCCTCGCACGCGATTGACAGCCTTACCCTCCAATTCCTTCCCATTCTGATAAAAACACAGCATGGGAAAGGAAGATTGATCGAACACACACGAAAACACATGACCGTCTTGCGCAGTCACCATGTTATCAGCTGCGGCATCTTTTTCTGCAGCCTCCTCCCGCTTCGTTATCTCGTTACCACTGCCGCCAGCCACAATCACAGCCCATTCTAGCGACCCCTTCTCGTCGTTTTCTTCTAATACCTTAGCGTCCACAGCCCTTGACACGCCCATACTGAAGCGACCTGCTTTAAGGACTTTCACTTGCCAAAATGAGCAGTCTTGCTCGAGTGCCAGCGAGGCGATGGCAAGCCCTTTTCCAGCAACGACATAGCATCCGTTGGCCGCCGTCTTGACCTGCACTTGGCTCCCCTTCATATCCAAGTCGTGCTTGACACGGGGCGTGGTAGGGAACGCTCTGTTGTCAGCCGAGCCTGAGCTTCCTTTTTTTCCTCGGGTCATTTCCACTGCTGGTCCTGGTCTCATTGAGTCGTCCTTACCTTCCCCATCGCCACCACCGCCGCCCATTAAGCTGGCCAAGCATGAACAGAAGAATGTGGCCATGATGATAAAGATGCTGTGAAGGGGTGTGCGTGGACGTTGTGTGGGGTGAGAGTCTGAAATGTATCGCTGATGATGGATAAATATGAAAGAGCGGGGTTTTGTCTCAACTATGCTTCTGAGCCCTCCTCATGAATCGGGACAGGTACAAGCTTTGCATATGCATCCCAGGCATTGGTCAAACGCGCCAACGTCTACGACACCCTAGTCTACCCTTTTAGTGCGCCAGTCCTGGCATCCCTGCACCAAAACCTGCCTCAGGCTGTCTGTAAACCACACTGCATCGTGCCCATTTCTCCTCGTCTTTCTACACAGCAACGTGCCCATTTCTCCTCGTCTTTCTACACAGGCATGAAGCCCATCACAAGCCTGCGGCGGCGACCGCTACTTTGGTTGCTGATAGTTCTCCAGCGATCTTTGATTTTAACAGCTGCCCAGCAGGGCGGTCTCAGATCGCACTGGGCGGTGCCTTCTGTCACTGATCCACATGCACCACCGCGACCTGGGGTGGCGGACTGCGACGAGCTTTATTTTGAGCAGCCCATCGACCACTTCTCCTATCACGCTGAATCTAAGTTGGACGGTTTGACATTCCAACAGCGCTACTTTGCTTGCGGAAAGCAGTGGTGGGGAGGCCCTGACGCGCCCATCTTTTTCTACACGTGAGAAAATGGGCAGCGGAGGGTGGGTTTCTGGGTGTGGGCATTCTCGCTTCCTTTCACTTCCTCGTTCCCAATGTCAATGGCATCGTGAAAAGTCAACGCTCCCTAAATTATTTTCTTACATTGGTTTTCCTTGACATCACAAAAAGGGGTAATGAGGCAGATGTAACGCTTTATTTGAACGCCTCGGGTTTGATGTGGGAAAACGCTCCCAAGTTTGGGGCCCTCCTGGTCTTTGCGGAGCATCGTTACTACGGCAAGAGCCAACCGCTTCAGCCATTTACAGCACGCAAGATGGACTTTTTGAGGTACTTACACTGCACGCTGCAGAGTCAGATTTGAACGACCACCAACCCCCGTCTTCCCCCCTTTCTCCACGCCAAACAGCTCCCAGCAAGCCCTCGCGGACTATTCTGTCCTTATAACCGCCCTTAAGATTGAGCTCGAATCGCCAAATTCTCCCGTTATTGCATTTGGTGGGAGCTACGGCGGGATGCTCGCGAGCTGGTGGCGCATCCTCTACCCTCACCTCGTCAATGGAGCCATTGCTGGCTCGGCCCCCGTGCTAGATTTCGAGCCTCTGATAGACGACGACGGGATAAAGTCATTTTCGTATATAGTGACGAGGGACGCGTCACCTGAGGGTGGGTCAAATGAATTTTGTGCGGATAATGTGCGGGCGGCGTGGCCAGTAATTGGGGAGATGGCGAAGACCGTGGAGGGACGGCAGGAGTTGATGCAGAGGTTTCGAATTTGCCCCGGGGAGGGGGTTATGGCGACAGAGAAGGATGTAGGCGGGCTGTTGGGATGGCTGCAGAGTAAGTCGATAGGAGGGATGGCCATAGAGGGGTTCGGACGAGAAGGTATAGAAAAAGGCAGGCGGACACTGACCTTCCTCGTTTCTTCGATCTATGCAAAGAGAGCATCAACACTGCTCGAGTAGCACTTTCCCTTCTCTCCCCACACAGTCTCCCCCCCCTTGACCTTCTTATCAACAGGCGCCTGGGCCTATTTGGCTATGGGGAACTACCCTTTCCCCTCCACCTACATCTTAAACGGACAAGGTACCTTGCCCGCTTGGCCCGTCCGCGTCGCCTGCGAATCGCTCAATTTCCCTCTTACAGACGCTAGCAATGCTTCTCTGTTGGAAGGATTGAGAGAGGCAGTGTCCATTTATTATAACTACACGATGGTGGGGGAGGAGGGGGAGGAAGAAAGGTTGGAGTGCTTTGATTTGGCTGCAGGCGTGAATGAAGAGAGCCTGACAGTGGAGAACCATTGGACTTACCAGTTTTGCACGGAGATGTTTATGCCGAGTGGGAGTGATGGGGTGCGAGGTAAGATTTTGTCTGGAAATATATTATGCTACCATCTGTGTTGTCGTGCGAGGAGCTTTCATACTTGGACGCAAAAAGAGGGGGAGGATGTTTCCATATCTTATATATACATAGCCCCAGAATTGAGCGACTCGCACAGCAAGTCTTTCAACTCTCCAAACCACCCTCCTGGATACCAACAGACATGTTCTGGTCCGCCCCATGGAACGCGGACGCCCAATCTGACTACTGTTTTGGACGCTTCGGCATCCATCCGCGCCGTACCTGGGCCGCGACCATGTACGGAGGTCGCAAGGCTCTGGAGACAGCATCAAATATTGTATTTTCGAACGGCCTGTTGGATCCATGGTCGGGAACGGGGGTCTTGCAAAGTGTGTCAGATTCGGTTGTTGCTTTGACTTTGAACGAGGGGGCGCACCATTTGGACTTAATGTTTTCCACACCCGACGACCCGGAGGAGCTGAAGGTGATACGCAAGACGGAGCTCATGTATATTGAGCGATGGATTACGGAGGCGGGAGAAGCTGTCAAGACGGGGAAGAAGGGGGAGAATGAGAATGTGCAGAGGCGGCTGCGACATCAGGTTTGAGAATTGGTTGGGAGTGATGGATCATGAGAGCAAAGGAAAATAGGTAGTAAAAGGGCATGACACCGTTTCGAGGGAGGGAAAGGCTGTAAAAATGATAAAGAACAAAAGAGCTGCCTTGGTAAGTCGCGTATGGTCAAGTTCATGGAACAATTGAGAAAGGGAGGGGCAGCTCGGCCCATCAACCTCCCCAGTCAGTGGCTGGCGATTGCTGTTGCTTCTTTTTTGGAACAGTCTCTCCAAGTTTCTGGAACACAACACTAACAATACTAAACAGGCACCATTTTTGGATTCCGATTTCTGACTTGTCGGTCAACAACTTTTGCCTCTTTCGTCTCGCTTTGAGTAGATGTGGCCTGCGCTCCAAACGCGCTCGCGTGCCATATGTTTTATCAAATGATCCGTCTGCGATCTCTCACACGTCTCTTACCACCTCACATTTCCCCCCCCTATACACTAAGCACGCAACAACAAAATGCTGAAGCGAGGAGGTCTGATGAACAGGTGTGCAGGCGCCCTGGTGGTACTGCTGGCAGCGACGCTGCGCGTGGAGGGCTTTATTCCGCATTTAGGCAAGGCCGCCGGATCCCGACCCGTGGTGCAACAGCAGCAGTTGCAGCAGCAGCAGCAGCAGCATCAAAGTGGCGCATCTCCCTTCTGTGCGGGTGCCAGCCCCTTGTGGATGAGCGCGACTACTACCGAGGCTCCCGCTAAGGCAGAGGGTGAGACTTTCGAATTTCAGGCGGAGGTGGCCCGCGTGATGGACATCATCATCAACTCCCTGTACTCAGACCGAGACGTTTTTTTGCGGGAGCTGGTCTCGAACGCCGCGGACGCTTGCGACAAGAAGCGCTTCCTCTCCATAACCGAGGAGGGGGAGGCGACCGCGGCGGCTGAATTTGGCATTCGTCTGAAGCCTGACCGGGCGGCCCGCACGCTGACTATTGAGGACTCCGGAATCGGGATGACCAAGACGGAGCTCGTGGAGAACTTGGGCCGCATCGCCCAGTCGGGCACCAAGAAATTTGCCGAGGCTCTGGCTAAGGGCGATGCAGATTTGAACTTGATTGGTCAATTTGGCGTGGGTTTTTACTCCGGATTCTTGGCCGCGGATCGTATGACAGTGGTGACGAGGCCTTTCCAGGGAGAGGACAAGCGACAGTACCGGTGGGAGTCGTCGGCTGGGTCTAGTTTTACCGTGTCGGAGGACGCGGACGGCGAGCCTATTGAGGGATCGGGTACGCGTATAATTCTGCACTTGAAGGAGGATTGCGAGGAGTACCTCGACACAGTCAAGCTCAAGACGCTGTTGCAGCGTTACAGTGAATTTGTCCAATTTCCTATCGAACTCTTTACCGAGAAGACGGAGTACGACCAGGTTCCTGACGACACTGCCCCTCCACCGGCCGAGGGCGAGAAGCCGAAAATGAAGACGGTGTCCAAGAAGACGAATGTCTGGGAGAGGATCAATCAGACGAAGCCCATTTGGCTCCGATCTCCCAAGCAGGTAACGGTGGATGAATACCAGGAGTTTTATCGTACTACGTTCCGTATGTTCGACGAGCCGCTGAACTATACCCACTTCTCGCTAGAGGGACAGGTAGAGTTCAAGGCTGTGCTCTATGTCCCTTCTGTCTTGCCTTATGAGTTGAGCCGAAGCATGTTCGATGAGAATTCGCGGGCGGTCAAGCTGTATGTGAAGCGAGTTTTTATCAACGATAAGTTTGAAGAACTCCTTCCTCGGTACCTTACTTTCTTGCGTGGTGTGGTGGACTCGGAGGACTTACCCCTGAATGTAGGGCGTGAGATTTTGCAGAAATCCAAGATGCTGAATGTGATTAATAAGAGGCTGGTGCGAAAGTCCCTGGATATGTTCAAGGAGATAGAGAAGAACGCCACGGCCTACACCACGTTCTGGAATGGCTTTGGACGGTACCTGAAAGTTGGTCTTATTGAAGATAATGATAATAGACAGGAGCTTGCAAAATTGTCTCGGTGGACGACGACGGAGACGGGGGATGATGTGGCGTCGTTTGACGAGTATGTTGCACGAATGAAGCCCGACCAAAAGCAGATTTTTTACGTGACAGGCGAGACGAAGAAGCGGGCATTGGCCTCTCCTGCGCTAGAGAAGCTGAGGAAGCAGGGGTTCGAAGTTATCATTCTGCAAGATCCGTTGGATGAAATGTCGATGCAGTCTTTGGGGAAGTACGCGGAAAAGGATATCGTGGATGCGGGGAAGGAGCAACAAGCCGAGACGGACGAGGAGAAGGCTTTTTTGGAGGAGAAAGGGACAGAGATGCAGGGTCTGCGGGATTGGTATCGCAAGTTGTTGGGCAAGCGTGTGACTAAGGTGGATGTCACAAATCGATTGATTGATTCCCCGGCGGCTCTGGTACAGAGTGCGTATGGCATGTCCCCGCAGATGCAGAAGTACTACCGGGCACAGTCTGTGATGCAAGGCGAGGAGGATGCTGGTGCCATGGACTCGCAGTTCAACCAAGCCATTTTAGAGTTGAACCCTACCCATCCAATTGTGCTTTCGCTGCGTGATATGGTCGCTGAGTCGCCGGAAGCGCTGGAGACGATGGAATTGGGGAGGTTGGTTTACGATGTGGCAGCGGTGGCGGGTGGGTATGACGTTGAGGACCCAGGTGCCTTTACAGCGCGCATCACCAAGCTCATGTCTCGGCAGGTTCTGGCAGATGGTGGGGAGGGGTTGGTGGCTGACGGCTTGTCTACTCGTGATATGGAGGACCCGACCAAGCTGGAGGCGGACGTTGTAGGCGGTGGAGGCATGCCGGAGGGGTTCAACTTTGATGACCTGCAAAATGAGCTCAAGGATGCTGCCGATGATGTTGTGGATGAATCGATCTAAGCAAGAAGGAGGAGGATAAACAAATGAGCGCATTTGATTTGGTACAATTTTGAGAGGAATGTGAGAGAAAGCAGGGAGTGGTGGGGGGATCACGAACACGGGAGAGCGTTAAAACCCTGAAGTCCCACTTTGTGGAAGAGAGCCATAACAATGATGACGATATAACCCAAAAAATCTAGACATATAACGTGAGACTACAAAAGAAGGAAAGATGAGAACCGTGGACACAAAATACGTTGGGGCGTATTCTTTTGGTTATCTCAGATTGTCAAGACTCAAGGCCGGGTCAGCAAAGTCCCGGGTACGTCCCTCCACTTCCACTCGCCAGCGTGTGCTGATTGAAGTGGATATTTCTGGGCAATCAACCCCTCTGTCCACTCGCGTATGCTCGCTCACGGTCCATCCACCCACCTATACAGAAGAGGAAAAAATACTACACGTAAATCAAGAGGCCGCATCGTTGCTCACTGAACAAACCAGCTTTGTCGTGTCCAGCCAACTCCAACCTGTCAGCAGCGGCATCAGCAACATCATCAGTCCTTGCAAGGGGAATGCTGGGCGGAGGTAGGTGGCGGCGGATGACACGACTACCAGCCTCATTGCTGATGCAGCGTGCGGCCGCCAGCAGTAGCGGGGCCTCGGTTGCAATTACGGGAAGTAGCGCGACGGAGGATTTCAACCGCGACCACACGGACTACTTGGCCCGTATCCTTAATGCCCGTGTCTACGAGATTGCCATCGAGACGCCCTTACAACCAGCGCCCTGCATGTCCAAGGCGATTCATAACAATGTGTTGCTAAAGGTATGCGGAATTGATGCGAGATCGTGTCCTCTTAGACTTATCTTGATGGCGTATCATCGCGCATAACCTGTCTTTCTCTCTCACAGCCGCACATCACATAAACTCGCACGCTCTCCCAATCCCTACACAGAGAGAAGATTTGCAGCCCGTCTTCTCTTTCAAGCTTCGAGGTGCTTATAATAAAATCGTCAGCACGCCTGCCGCAGACCTGGAACGGGGCGTCGTGGCCTGCTCGGCAGGCAACCACGCCCAAGGCGTTGCACTCTCCGCTTCGCGCAAAAATATCAAGGCCGTCATTGTCATGCCGTTGGCCACACCCCAGATTAAAGTGAATGCGGTCCGACGATTTGGAGGACCTACGGTGACGGTGAAGTTGCACGGAAAGAACTACGATGAAGCGTCGGAGGAAGCATTGCGGTTGGCAAGGGAGGAGGGCTTGACGATGATCCATCCTTTTGATGACCCCGACGTTATTGCGGGGCAAGGCACAATAGGCATGGAGATCTTGAAAGCTACAAACGGGCAGCCATTAGATGCCATCTTTGTGTGCGTGGGTGGTGGGGGTTTGCTTTCTGGAATAGCTTCCTATGTCAAGGCGGTGCGGCCGTCAGTAAAAGTGATTGGGGTCGAGGCGGAGGACGCTGCGGGCATGACTACCTCTTTGGAGGCGGGTCACGTTATAACCTTGGATAGAGTCGGGTTGTTTGCCGACGGGGCAGCAGTACGGGTTGTGGGGAAGGAAACGTTTCGCGTGTGTAGTCAGTTGGTAGATGAGATGGTGACAGTGACAACGGACGAGATCTGCGCAGCGATCAAGGCGGGGTTTCAGGACACGCGCAGTGTGTTGGAGCCGGCAGGGGCGCTGGCGATAGCTGGGGCAAAGAAATATTGCGCGGCGGAACAGTGGAGAGACAAGACGATCGTGGCGATTGCCTCGGGCGCGAACATGGACTTCGACCGGTTGCGGTTTGTGAGTGAACGGTCGGATTCGACTGAGTCGCTGCTTTCGGTGAGAATAAGTGAGCGGCCCGGGAGCTTCAGACAATTGTACACGGGAATTTTCCCAAGAAATGTGACAGAGTTTTCATACCGATTCAATAGTCCGGATACGGCTGATGTGATCATCAGCTTTCAATCCATGCCTAACATGAATCGGGAGGAAGATAAGCAGCAGGTGCTGGAAAACATTCGTCACCTCGGTACGTCTTTATGTCTGCAGAGTCGTTTGATGTGGTTTCCGACCTTATATTTGTTGAGTGTACCTCTCCATTCCCTCTCATCTCCAACAACCCACGTACACACAGAGTTCGAGGTCGTCGACCTGAGCGCCAACGAAATGGCCAAGGCTCACGCCCGATACCTCGCTGGCGGGCGGGCCCCACACGTCAAAAATGAGCAGCTTTATCGATTTGAGTTCCCCGAGCGACCAGGTGCTTTGCATGCCTTCTTGACGGACCTGAGCAAGGGTTGGAACGTCAGTCTCTTCCATTACCGTAACCAGGGCGGGGACATTGGTCGTGTCCTTGTTGGGCTGCAGGTTCCCCCTGAGGAATTTGCAGAGTTTCAGAAGTGGTTGGAAACATTGTCGCATTTGGGCTACGTCTATTTCGCTGAGACGAAGAATCCTGTTTATTTTCAATTTCTGTACTGACCAGAGACGAGGTGAGAAGAGACGGAAGGAGAGGAGAGGGGGGCTGCGTGATGCATGTGTGGCTGCATTTAGAATTGACTGGACCCTAACTGTGTGCCGCATGTTTCTAGGATGTAGGATAAGTTCCTTGCCTTTTTAAAGAGCACAATAAGATTTCTATTTCAATTAAAAAAGAAAAAAGAAAAAAGAATGACCTATGCGGGGGAATATTGCGGGGGGCAAGGTCACGAATAATTCATTTCGGTGATCTCAGGACGCTTGACTTCACTAATCACATCATCCTGCTTTATAAATTTATGAAGGAAATCCATAACGCAATTCTTGAGCAGATGGCATCCATCATCGGTCCATCCACTCCATCCATCGCACCAATCGCTTTGTTTCTTCCTCACCCAAAAGCCATAAATATCCCGCAACACTGGCTCGCAAAGCCACCCTTCAAAGGGCAGACGCACGCAACAGTACACATCCAACACGCGCACAACGTGCAAGCCAACCCACAAGAGGAATTCCGTAACGCCGCCGCAACGTTCTTTCTCGTCGTGTTTATGCTCCCAGAAACCTGCGCGGAACAAATTTGTGCGGCGAATCCCGGAAGTGTCAGGTGAGACAGAACATTTGCCAAGCTATTTGTTTACAATGCTTACTTTGTGGTGCTCCACACAACGTCTCTTTTACCGCCTGGTCCGCCATCACACAGCAAGCAAGCTAACTCAACACACAAGTCAGCTCTACATTAGAACCATGTCGGCACGCCACGGACAAGGAAGTCGGGTAAGTTGCGGACGGGGATTCACTTAGCGTTTAAAACTTGCCGCTACCTCTCCATGTCCTCAGCATTCACTCTCTCTCCGGTTGGATGAATTTCCCTTAAATTGAATTGCAAAGTTTTTTATGCTCCACGTCTTTACGTTTCTTCACTTCATATCAACTCACTCCCCGTAGGATGAGGAGATGAAGGAAGCAGTAAATGAGACAATTCAATCCAGCATTCAGCAAGGGAAGGAAGCCTTTGAGCACTTGAAGGAAGACCCTGGTGACAATTTGTTGAGCGTCGCGCTCCTCATCCATGCTGCGGTCAACATGTGGCAGTCGGTCATGTTAATCTGGCGCCCGCAGCAAATGGTGTCCGGTCTTCTGGGTGGCATCGAGACGAAATGGCACGGCAGCAGCCAGTGGTCACTTTTGCGTTGCCTCGCGTTCCAGACGCTCGCCATGGGCCTGGCGACCGGCGGCGCGGCGATCAAGTACTCTTCTAAGGACAAGGCGATCCTCAATTCGATCTTGCTAGCCTTCCATGCCGTTACTATGAGCGATATGTTACATTACAAGTGGTATAAGGAAAGTAGCTTTTCCTACACGCCATTATTTTTTCACTTGCCTATGCTTGCCCTCCACACGCTTGCCCTCCTCGGGTACAATAAGAGCGAGGCTATAAGCACGGGGATGCAGACGCGCAGCAAAACCAAGCGCACGTAAGGGGAGGGGGAAACATGCTGGAAGACGTCGACAGGCAACAATTGCTGGCGGGGAAGCATAGGCGGGATGGTCAATGAGTAATTTTGAGGGTATGGCCACGAGATAGAGCTGGCTTATGATCTCTGAATGTAAAAGAGAGAGATGAGGTACGACATGGGGAATATCAAAGAGAAAGAAAAAGCATGGAAAAGACACGCCTTAAATGAAGTTGCTTAGGCTGGACTTGTGCATGTAGCAAAGAGAAAGAGAGAAGAGTCCCTAGGAGAGCGTATTGATATAAGGAGGGTGCACTGAGGCTAATGCTTCAAAGCTGATTCCTGGGACGAAGCACACGGCAGATTTAAAAAAAAGACACTTGTCGGGATGTGAACAAAAAGGCAAAGAGAGAGAGAAGTGAGAGGAAAATGGAAAGGATATACAGATCTAGATTTTTTGTCGAAAATATTTATTCACAAAGTCTCCATCGCTTTGACTCACACAAACCCCAAGTCGCTCTCGATATAAGACTCTCCCGAAATGTTCGCTTTCAAGGCCGCAAGCTGGGGACGAAACACCTGGAACGACTTACTACTTCGATGTACACGCAGATACGCATCATCCTTGTCTACGTAGCGCTCGAATATTAGGACCATGAGAGGGTCCTTGTCACTTATGGCCAAACCATATGACAATGTGCCGGCTTCGTTTTCTTTTACGACGACGGCAAGCGGTGCAAAGGCGGCCTTAAAGATCTCCACGTCCTCAGATCTTCGGAAAGTCACGGATACAACCAACCAGAAGGCACCTACGGATTTGAAAAAGAGCGAAAGGGGAGTTTAGGGGGACAAATAATGGGAAGGTGGGTGGCAAACGAGGAGTAAGCAAGGAAGAGGAGCCTTTGGATCGCCTCGCAAAGTGCGAGTCACTGAACAAGTTGTGAAAATCAGAACTTTTGCAAGGGGCCTCTGCTGTCCTCCAAACACGAACCTGGGACTGGTCTGCGTGGGTGACTGGCAGTGGCGACGACAGGTTTCTGTGGCATCGTTTGATGGTTTGGACGGCTCAAAAGAAATGTCAAAGTACAGCCCGCGAACAGGCCAACTAAGAATAATGGGAAAGGGGAATAGCGGTCGATCTTTCGCAGCCACTTGTTCATTGTACCTGTTGGTGTGGTTTGCATGGTTTAAATAGTTTAAGTAGAAGACGAGGGCACGTACTCCCAGCAACCGACGCCGTTGCAAAGCTTCCCTTCCCCTGCCTCGTTATCGGCCCCTAACAATATACAACACATTCTCACCCGCAGGGACTAGATCTAGATTCTTGTTGGCAGAGCGTGACCACCTATTTCCCCGTTGTAAATCAAGCCAAGACTGAGCCAGTCCAGCTTCCGCAGCAGGCTTTAGTCATCTGGAGCATCACGATGGTAAGACCTCCCCCTCGCAAGCTCATGGCCATACCAAAAGTGTGCGAAACATGACATTAGACCCTATTATATGCATCTACAGTTCGGCTGGTTGGCCATTCAGGACGGGGGAGAGGGGAATGCGCAGCATCCTGCCCCAGACGAGGAGATGGCGGAGACGCGGGAAGCACAGGAGACGCAACTGGAGGAGCGGTACAACGAAGCAATGCAAGCGCATGAAGATGGACGAAATGAGCTAGCCAAGCACACATACCAGCAGATTCTGCAAGGCCGGTTGCTCCAAAATGCAACCGCGGCCGACGATCTGCTCCTCAATGTCCGGTACCTGAGCACGAAAAATACGGCCGAGCTCCTGCAGGCTGAGGGTAAAGCCACCGAGGCACTTCATGCGTTTGCTCGCGCCACGGAAATGGACCGCGGCGATGTCATGGTGTGGTTGCATTTGGGTTCCCTGTGTGAGGCCCAGGGACTTACCCGGGCGGCGCGATATGCCTATGAACGTGGGCTGGAATCGGAGGCTGGAGAGACTTGGGAGTGTTTGGAAGGCCTAGCCCGCGTATTGGAGGCCCTGGGCGACTGGGCTGCTTGCCTGTCGATCATACAGCGGGCATTGCGGGTAGATAGGAACCACCCGGGTCTATTGAATCAGAGGAATCGTGTGCGAAGGGCTTGGAATCAGGGCGCAGCCCCTCCAGCAGCTGCGGGCATGGGGGTAGCGGGGGGGGGAAACCAGGGGGAGGATGGGGAGATGGGGATGACGGTGGATGACGATGAGCAGATGATTGGAGGTAGATGGTTCTTGACAGCAACAGCCCATCGATGGGGAAAGGGGAGGTTTCGGGAACAGGCGCCGGCGACGATTATTTCTTTGACTTTAGACGCGGAGAGCAAATCGCATGCATGGGCTGAACTTGGTCGGACACTACTTGCATCGAAAGAGCCTGGTTTGTCGATGCCTGTAATTCTGGAGGCCAAGATGGCTCGGGGCGGTGTGAATGTTTCGTCGCCGCGTTCTTCTGTCGGAGGACGAGGAGGAGCAGGAGAAGGAGGAGAAGGAGAAGGAGGAGGTGGCCATAGCCAAGGCCGACGGACTCCGCGTATCACCGAGGCCGAGCGCTTGCGACTAGTGGCCGAGGCAGCAGCAGTAGCAGCAGCATCAGCAACATCAACAGCAGCAACATCTTGCGGCGTTGGTGGAGTAGATGAATCCAAGGAGGGCCATCAGGAATTGTCTGTGTCGTCAATGGCCGAGAAAGAGGACGACGATGCTAGCACCTCTCAAACGAGTGAATCACATGCCCGTCGTGCATCGAGACGAGGTAGTCGCCCTTACAAGGACAAGGATCGGGACGGAGGGAATGAGATGAATCAGGAGAAAAACAGGAGGGCGGCGACAGACGCTGTGTGTGAGTGGGTGGATTCCCACCTGTTGGGGAAGAGGAAAGAGACGTCGTTCAGAGATGGAAGGCATGGCGGTAACTGCAACTCTAGCAATGGCAACGCGGACAAGGAGGACCACGATGATGATCTGGGATGGTGGTCTGCCAACTATTCAAGAAGAAATTCAGCCCACTCACAAAGGGATGACAGGGAGGAGGGAGGGGGTGGGGGTGTGTCTTCTCCCTCCGCCGGTGTACGGGGGGGAATGTTCCACGCTGCCGCTAGTGATGAAGGTGCTGAATTGGTAAGTCAGCAATTTCGACCTTTCAAGGGCACGCATAATAGTTTGTGTGACGTGTGTATGGATGGGGGGGAGCTTACGTGCTGTGAAACTTGTTCGTTGGTTTACCATACGGGGTGTCTATTTGCGCCGCCTGGGTTGAGTGAAGTTTTTTATTGCGATAGATGCAGGGAGGAGGCGTATAGAATAGCTAAGCGGAAGCCTGTACGTGTGTCGGATCATGCGTTGTTTAGCTCGCAGATCGAGGAAATTTCTAATGATTTCTTGCCGTCGGTGAGGATAAACTTGGGGGCTTTGGACGTGATGCATCGGTTGGTCTTGAGGTTGGCACGGGTGAAGGAGGGCAGGATATGGGAGGATGGGAGTCTGCGGAGGGTCGTTTTGGCCCTTGAGGAGGCGTCTAGGCCATTTTCAAGGGATCTGGAGTGCCATCTATATCGTGAACCAGCGTTGAGCGCATTGAGGGAGTTGGATTTTGGGCCGGAGGGAGAGCTCTTTCTCGCGGAGCTGCATTTGGACGAGTTGTTGCTGGGAACGTCGTCAGGGGGGGGGGGGGCAGCGGGAGCGAAAGTACCATTATTTACGGAGGAAAGAGAGGTGAAGAGTGACACGACATCGACCTGCAGGGGGAAACCTTGTGGTGGTGAAGCAGGGGCAACTCCACTGGAGACAACCCCTGGAAGCAGCTGCCGCAGCAGCGATGGCCATGCTGCGGCATGTGATCTGTTCGTAATCAAGGTTTTGGAGGCTTTAGAGCAGCAGAACAGGAAAAAGAAAGGCAAAGCCGAAGACATTGAGAACGCCCCCCCGAGCTGGGAATTCATCTACGAGGAGGAGCGAGAGGTGTTTGGAGCCGAGTATCTCTGTCGCTTCGCTTGGCTGCGTGCATTGCTGGCGGCTTGGCGGGAGGATGTGACAGGTGCAGAGACGCTTTTGAAAGAATGCGAGGCTTACTTGGAAAGAGAAGATGGGTTTGGGACGCGAATTGAGCAATCGCATTGTCAACGGCATCCTTATATTTCTTTTGAGGCCCTGGACAGTAAAAGGAAGGAGCTGACGGAATGGAGTGAGTGCGGGACGACCCGGAAGCTGGCCACGACATTTCGAGAAGGAGTGTTGGCGTCGGCGGGTGGGGGTTCGGTGGCGGCCGCGCAGCTTTTTTTGACTATGATTCGTCGGAGGTTTTTGGGTGTATCGGAAAGTAAGGAGGTGGGAACGGAGAAGGAGGCGGGCGCGAGTAAGTTGCGGCAGAAGCACGTGATGGAGGAGTTGCTTTCTGATTTTTTGGAGCACGAAGCCAGTACCCTTCTGGATACACTCAAGGCAGCAGGAGGTAAGACAACTGTTGCAGTGAATAATTTTTGTGGGATTATGGATAGATTTGATGCGGCCTTGCGCCGACATCCATCCATGCTGATGGTCACGCTGGTGACCTGCGCCAAGACCGATGACCTCACAACAGCGGTACGCCTTCTGCATGAAGCCCTCCGGCACGTGCTGTTGGTTGACCCCTGGGGGGACAAGCTCGTTGCTACCTACCTCCGTAATCTCCCCATTGGTCGGGCAGCCCAGGCGCGTCCCTATTTGACACGGCTGAATGTCTTGCTTCTCGACACATTGAGTCGGCTTTTTGCAATGGCGTTGCGGGAGGGATGGCCTACCTCATTATCCATACCTGAGGATGTGGCGGCACATTTGCCAGTAACGTTGGCCTCACTGTTGCGTTTCTCGTCCTTGCCCTACTCCCGCCTCATGCTGGATGGGGCCCTGGACATTTACAAGGCTATTGCTCGCGACGCGGTTCCTGCCATTTCAAAGAAGATGACAACCACCACCACGACAGCCAACAGCAGTGATAGCAACAGTGGCAATAGCAATGAGATAATGCTGGTGGGGGCCACGGCAACGGCCTCGGCCCACTCCAAGGCCCTAGTCGAGATGGGGGAGCGTTTGGAGCGCGCCACGTTCCGCAGTATGGCCGGTGTCCTGTGCGACCCTCAATTGGACCCAGATTTCCTGCAGCACTACACGAATACCAACGAGGCTCGCGATTACTGCCGCTCAGCGCTGGAGCATTTTGTCAATCTTCTTGACGAGGACTCGGACTGGGCCGTGGCTCCTGCTCGGGGTGTAGGTGCCTTGACCGACAGGCAGCTCCGAGCGGTATTACAGCAGCTTCGGAATCTGGCACAATTGGCGCTACAGAACAGTTCTCTGTATGGGACCATACTCTTTTCATGTTACTTGGGTTTAACATTTATTGTCCTCCAGCATCCTTTTTTGGAGGTGGAGGTGGAGGCGGAGGCGGAGGAAGAGGTGGGACTGGGATTGCGGCCGCAGCAAGCACGGTTGGAGTGGTTGGTGCAGATGCATGAGGCGTTGGCAGAGACGGGACGATGTTGCAGTGAGAGAGGTCGCTTTTTGAGGGTTATGCTGAAGGCGATTCCTCCGCCTGTCTCTGGGGCCGACAAAGAAGAGGAAGGAAGAGCATTTGATGCGACAGTGCAATGTATTCGTTGCTTGCATAATTTGGATTTGTCCCCCAATGGTACCGCGGCTGACCATCAAGCCGAAGGACGGGCACCAGAGGGTTTGAGCGAGACCATTGGCCTCGCTACTTTTGTTCTCAGATACCTGGAAGAGGCTGAGGACACAATGCATAGGAAGAAGCAGTTGCTCACTGCCCTAGCCGTGGCATATAACGAGGAGCCAGCTTTGCAGAAGCCTGAGATTTGCTCGTCTCTTTTTCCATCGATTGAGTCTTACTTGCTGCGAGGCTTCGTGATGATTCAGCCTCACGTGTCCGCGCCGCTTGGACAGGACGGAGATACAGAAAGTAGCGTGGGGAAGGGTGTGGGAGGGGCAGGAGGTCAGCAAGGACCGAGCCGGCTGCTGGCTTTGTTGAAAGGAAATCAGGAACAAGTCTTAACTGAAGCAGCTATGGTAACTAGTGCGGTCCATGACCAGGACGAGAGCAGGAACAAAGGCGCCCCTGCATCTGCTCGTGGGCGTGACTTGCTACACCTTGACGCGCTCAAATCCAAAGTCGGGGAGGCGGGAGCGGAGGGATTGCTTTATGTCTACACACACTTGTATGCGTATGTGGGTGAGTTGAGCCCGGTGCCGAAGTTTGCTAAACGCAAGGGACAGTCTGATTCAGATGCGTTTATGGAATATGAAGCTGCAAATTTGGATTTACTTCAAATTCATTTTCTTGACTTGCGCTTTAATCCCCATAGACTTGAGGCTTGGTTGGGCGTAACGGAGAGAGCCTGGAGTCTCTACCTTATGTACCTCGATCACTGCTCGGCAGTAGCTGCTGCTTGTGGGGAGGCAGATGACGGTGTCAATGCTAGCAGCGTGATTCCACACTTCGAGAGGGCTTTGCGTCAGTCAGAGCGGCGGCAGGAGGGAATAAAAGAAGAAATGGGATTTTCTGTGCAGCCTTTTTTGGATATCGCCTTTTTTGAGGACGTAACGGGGACGGAGCAAGGGGCGCGGGTGTGCTATGCTTTGGAGGAGATGGGGCTTAGTAAGTATTACAACATGGGATCAGACGGGGAAAGAGAAGTATTGATCACATTGTCATTTGTTTCGTATGGTAAACATGAGAGAAACAACTTTCTAACATCCATACACTTGTATCATGACACGCGCATACGCAGAGCATTTACTCACCTCCTCGAGGCGTTGCATAGGTGAAGAGGAGATGGACTTGTGCTGGGCTTCGGCGGTAGTCGCTGCATATCGAGTGTTGGTCGAACGGTGCCTGCATGTGCTGGACGGAATTCTTGAGTATCGTTTGGACCTGGAGCCACGGGATCGGGAGTTGGTGACGAGACGGGTATGTATTTATGATTCATGGATGAGTGTGCCTTCTCTTTCATGTGCGCTGAAATTATAAAGTTTGCGATCAGCTTGGTGATTGGCTCGTACCTGGTGCTTCTCGGTTCAGCCCTTCTCATCAGCTTCATCCATCCATCCCACCCTCAGATCGAGGCTCGCGTCCGCTTGGCCTCCATCTCTTACATGCGCCATTACGAATCCAGTACCACAGCCGACCCAAACCTATCACACCACCAACAACAACAACAACAACAAGAAAGTCAAGAACAGCAGCAGCAGCAGCAGCAGCAGCAGCAGCAGCAGCAGCAGCAGCAGCAGCAGCAGCAGCAGCAAAAAGCTGCCCTTTCTCAGGCCTTGACCGACATGCGAGCAGCCCAAGTGATGGAAGAGCGATACATGATGCGGACACGTCGTTGGGACATCCCTTTCATGATTGGCAAGCTCTTGGAAAAGACCGGGCGGGCGCGGTATGGCCGACAGCATTCCTACGCCGAGATTGAAGAGGCGGAACCTGGGTGGTTGTGTTCATTTTTGTCGCATTACCGACTGGCAATGGAGCTTGCGGAGGGGAGCAGCAGCACCGGCAAGATGGCACGGAAGGATGCGCTTTATCGACTCCACGCTTCGCGGCTCCGAGCCCTCCTCTCAGACCGCCGGGATGTGAATGGGGTGGAGGAGGTGGCCCCTCCTTCCGCACGAATGCTCCAGGTGCTTCGTCGATATAACTCCATAAGCAAGGGGGGGGCGAAAGGAGGAGAGGAGACTCTTGCTGCGGATATAGACCTTTCCCGCCTTCGGTGGGAGATGATAATGGATGCGATGGGGGCACTGGCAACATGTCGGCGTCTCGACAGTTTCGATCACCGCTCCATCTACCAACGGGCTCGGGCAAGCGAGCATCTTGCGTTATTTCTTCCTTTGTCTGTCACGGGGGGAGGGTTAGAATCAGCATCGGCATCAGCCGCTGCAGTGGCTGCAAAATGGGAGAGTGAGCGGGGACTGTCGAAAGAAATGGTGAAGGCTTTGGCGGCGCGAACAGCGGAGGAGCGAGAGATTCTGTCGGTAAAAGCGGCAAGCGGGCTAATGCATTTATTATTCGAAAAAAAACGGACTCAGATCGTGGCAGTGTGGTTGGCAGAGGAATGTTCAAATGTGTACGAGTTGATGAACCAGGTACGTATCGAGGCGATGGGTAAAGAAGGGTTGGCAGTAGGGTTGCGCCCAGGAACTTCTTAACTTTTTCTAAATCGTCTTTTTTCATCATCATCAATACGTACCTCTGACTCATTTTCATCATATCCTGCTTTCATTCTTCTCTTCCTCGCAATAGCGCAACCTGAAATACGAAGCAACTCGCCGGCGCTATATCACCTACTATCTTGCCTTGCTGCAACGCACTCGAGACTGCGACCGCCTGCTCGACCTTCACCGCAATGTCCGCACGCTTAAGGACCCGACCAACTACCTCCTCTATTGGACACAACGCCATGTCTTGGAATACCTTATTACGGTCTTAGATCAGCTTCTCCTCCTCCACATTCCCACTATCAGCAGCAGCAGCAATAGCCGCAGCAGCAGCAGCAATGAAAATGAGGTCATGAAATGGTTGGAGATGGCTTATGAAGTACACTTAGACTTGGCGGAGGGCATTGCTGCTGTGAGCGGACGCCGTCGGGGAAGTCTGCAACGAGAGAACATACAGGTTGCGCAGCAGCGGCAGGCCCTCCTGGCGAAGCTGGGAGGCATTCTCCTCCGAGCATACGAGGCAGCGGTGGTGGTTCCTGCTGCTGCTGCTGCTGTTGGGAATAGAGTGGAGGGCGGAGAAGCAGCGGAGATATTACCGACTTCGATGTCTGCCTCCACCCTTGAGATCGCGTTGGAGTACGGGCACGAGAGATGGTCCGAGAAGCAAGGACGGAGCAAGGTGGCGCGAGGGCCCGTTGGCACCGCAGCATCGCCGAAGGGAAAGAAGCGAACGTTACCCTGTGCAACTCCGGTCGTGGGGCCTTCGAGTGGATCAGACTCGCAGCAGCAGCAGCAGCAGTCGCCTGGAAGACGCAATGGCGAGGGTAGGGGAGAGGATGGTGGAGGTGGCCGCGGAGGCAACAGTCCCAAGCGGCGATGCGTGCTCCATGGCAGCGAGGACGAGGAGCAAAAGGAAACTCGGATAGACAAGGTGCTGCAGGGCCACCCTTCAGCTCCATCATCTCTCCCTCCTTCTCCACCTTCCAATCCTTCGCCTACTAGTAGAGCAGAGATCATAGAGGTCATAGATGATGGTGACGATGAAATTTTGGTATAGGCTCAAGACCAGGAACAAGCTAAGGCGATATTGAACGCAAAGCAAATGAAACTTAAATCACGACTGTATATATCGGGTAGTGAATAAATCATTTCCCAAAATTTCCTTGTAGTAGAAAGAACATCAGATAAACACTGAGTTCCAAACCCTAAACCTCACGAGAAAAAAATAACATGGGCCGTTAAGTCGTGACTCTATCGGCTTACAAACCTGGTCTCCTTCTTCATTTCCCCTAACGCTCGAAAAAAGGAACAGAGAAACCTTGAACCGAGAGCAGAGATGTCCTGTCGCCTAGTCCTTCGCTAGGTAGCGTAAGCGATTAAGGGAGACGGCAAAGCGGACGCCGTACCGGCAGATCACGTACTTGACGAGGTCTTCACGGCGAGTAGGAGCAGAAGGGGCACCATCAGCAAGGACAAGCCCCCCATATCACCCTGGCCAGGGTACCTGCCAAGCCGAGTGGGGATGGAATCGGGCCCATGGTCCCCACCGCCTCTCGCCGCAGCTGTTGCGGCCACGACCTCGGCCCGCAATATCTGCCGCAACATCCCCTACCCCACCAGGCCTTCAATTACGACTCTTATGCGCCTTTCTTGGGGTTGTACGCGCCCAATTGGTCCTTTGCCACCACTGCGCCCTGGTCTTGAGGTCGCCCTTGGGTTCGGGCTCAGAGCCCAAGGCGGTTGGGTCCCGTCACCATTTGAACCTGATCGATTCGAGGAAGGAACAGGAGAGTCAGACGACCACCCCAAAGAAAATGACAGAAGGCAACTCCGCTCAAGGTTGCAAAGGGACTTGAACAGTACAATATAGAAAAGCAAAAGCACGCAAGCCTCCTTTCCTCCCTTTATGAGGGGGGGGGGGGGGGGGGGAAGGGTTTTTATGGTTGACCCTACAGTACCCGTTTTAAAAGAGTATTTCCACGCAGCGTAAGTGACAAAATCTCTTTAATTGTAGAGATCTGTGTCCATTTTAATTTAGTTGTGTTGTCCCCTCCTCCTCCCTGCTGGCAGTATATCGATCGCCGAAGATGAGAAGGGGGGGGGGAGAGACGAACAGTTTTCGTCTTTCATTCTTGCATTTCTACGGATGAATCATTTCTTGTTAGTTCCCCTCCATGCATGCATGGAACCACTTCACATTGCACTGTGATGACTGGTGACTTTGCGACCTGGAGTTAGAGCTTTCAGTCTGGCTGTGATCGTAATCTTCCCATACGCCGTAGTCTTCTTTGCTTGTTCCACATCACCTTCTGTTTCCTTATCTGTTTGAAATCCTCTCCACCCATTTCAGGGCAACCCAAGGGACATTGCAGCCGACTCGGGAGCATCGAACACAATTTCGCAGTCGGTAGGTACCACACGGCGCCTTCTCTGCAAGGGCCACATTACAAATCCGAAAACGCTCTCACCGGGGCGTGCGGGACAGTCTTCTTTCTGAGGAGCTGAGAAAGGTGGAAAAGGGCTTTCTTCTGCACTAATTCTTGTTTTATCCCAGCAGTGCGACACTGAGCTTGGCGCCTACGACCATGGACACCGCCAGCACCACCACCATGCCCGGTCCTACAGGGTCAACAGGTCCTGCTGGCGAGGGCGGCAACAATTTTAATGCCTTCGTCACGCCAACGGGGGGCGGACTCTTTGCCTACGAGCCTCCCTTTCCCAAGGGTAGCCCCACCCCTTCTTCGTCCTCGTCGCCACCACCCACGAATCCAGGTCATGAGAATGTTCTTGGGGCCACAGGGAATGTATCTGGTGGTTCGCGGCCTGATTCCTCATCCCCGTCCTTGGACGCGGCTGAGGATTCTTCGTCGCCCGCCGCTGCCCCCCCCCAGGGTTCTCTCTCGTCGAGTCAGCACCAAAAGCAAGAGGATGATGGCATTTCACCCTCGGTGCCACCATCGGAAGAGGCACAGCAGATGGCCGATAAGAGCAGTAAAGGAAAGCAGAACAGTCACACCACTGCCAGCACCAGTGAAACATTGGATACCACGGCTGCGGCCGCTGCTGCGGCCGCCGGTGAGAAGCAACATCAGGACCAGCCAGGAGAGCAGAACGCCCGTCTTTTGGATACTTTACTGACCGACAACTACACCAATAACCCAGCGGTGGGTGTCTCGGACGCGGGCCCTTACCCTCCTTCGGCTGCTATGGGATTTGACGCGACTCTAGCAGCGACAACCTTGAGCATGGGCAACCTGGAGCTGCGCTCTGAGGACATCAAAATAGCCAATGCACAGACATTTTTGATGGCTCAGCGGCAGCAACAGCACCTACAGCACTTGCAACAGGGGCCGCAGGGGCAGCAGGGACAACAGCAGCAATCCCTTTTCCATCATTTCCAGCAGCAGCAGCAGCAGCAGCAGCAGCAGCAAATAGCCGCCACCGCAGGGGGAATGGGTGCGGGTTTGTCGTCTGCTCTTTTTAGTCAAAGTGCTGGTCTCTTGGCCGCTCAGCAGGTATGTATGTGTATGCATGCATGTATGTTTATGTATGTGTATGTATGTTTGTGTGTTTACGTATGTGTATGTATGTGTTTGCAATTAATTCCGCCCGGGCTTTTATATCCGGTCCGTCAGTATGTATCTGCCTATAGCCCACTTATTCCGCCTACGCTTTCTTCTTCTCCCACGCTCATGCTATATGTCTTGGCTCTGTCGTGTGCACGTCACATGCTGCCCTATTTTGGTCATGGTGGATCAAGTCACGCTTCCCTCTGTTCTCGACCCTCAAACAGGCGCAGCAGCAGAATCCCATCCTATCCCAGCAGCAAGCATTTGCCCAGAGCGTGTACACCAAGTATGGACCGCAATGTAACGGGGGGTACCCTAGCCCGCTCAAAACACCCGGGGCGCCTATCAAGACCACAGACAGCGACAAGGGCCCGGAGGGATGCAATTTGTTTGTCTTTCACATCCCTAACGACATGACGAACCTCGACTTATACCAGGCACGACAATTCCTTCCTTTTATTTCTCCCTCCCCCTGCACTCCCTTCCCTGGTCGCTGTTTATGGGACTCTAATTTCTCATTCGGTTTTGATTTTCGTGGCCTTTTATACCCGATCAATTCGAAGCACTCACCCGCGAACCCTCCCTTCTTTCTTCCCTCCATCCCCCTTCCCTTCAGATGTTCTCTACCTTCGGTCAAGTCATCTCCGCCCGCATCATGGTCGACAAGGTCACAGGCCGCTCGCGTGGCTTCGGCTTCGTCAGCTACAACAACCCTGACTCGGCACTCCAAGCCATCGAGGCAATGAATGGTTTCGTGGTCGGACATAAGCGACTCAAGGTGGAGCAGAAAAAAGACAAGTCATCCCTGGGAATGTCCGGCATGGGTGGATCCATATTGGGACACGGAGCCCCTTCCTCAGCATTCTCTGCCTCTGATACGTTGTCCCCTCACGGCAGTAACCCATTGATTGGCTCAGGTGGAGCGCCCGCTCCTCTCCACGCGCTGCAGCGGTGGCAAGCGCACTTGGCTAGTCAGGCCGCGCTTCAGCAGCAGCAGGTTCAGTATGGCGGCATGCCTTTGCCGCAGCACCAACAGCACCAGCACCAGCAGGCACATGTGAACATCACGCAGCCGCCGCACCAGCATCAACAACAACAGCAACAGCAGCAGCAGCAGCAGCAGCAGCAACAACAACAACAACAACAACACCAATACCAGCAGCAGCAGCAGAAGCAGCAGCAGGCCGGTGGTTTGATGGTTGGCGATGGGGGCCCTGAGTTTGGAAGCATGGGTGGAGGAGAAGTGGGGCCAGGACAGGCCAGGAATTTCAACAGCGGGTCGATGGCAGCGGATCGGCCTTCTTCCCAGTACATTTCGCATGTTGCGGGGCTGTATCAAGGCTAGATTGCTAGAAGCTGATATGATATGTGAGGAATTTTCAGGAAGGTAGACAAGGACGAATTGAAGCGAAACGAGGAGTAAGACTTGATTGAGTACAAAAAGGCGCCGGTACGTGCGTCCTACTCCTGTCCATTCTTTGTGTAGCCGGCATCTATTCATTCTCACGCTGACACACCTACATACTTTCCCTGTTCCCCCAATTGTTTTTTATCACACGCCGATCTAGAAAGTAGAATCGATAGAAGGATATCAGGCGTGGGCTTGCACTAGGGACACCGATAATTTGGGAAGCAGCCGATGAGACCACCGAGGTGGACAAGGGAACAGTACATTTAAATTCATGTGAAGAATGAGAGAAAGAGATATAGGCAGGCTACGTATTGGTGTTTTTTGTGCTCTTTTATGAATGAAAGAGGGATAATTCTTAGTATATTACTTGAGCATTGCGTATGTGTCCTTGCGCAATAAACGATAGGGAGGGCTCAGTGACAAAGGAGAAATTAGCAAGGTTGCAGGTGACTTTGAAGGAAGAAAGGGAGAAGCGAGAGGGCCTGCCACCGATGGAGGGATATGTATGTTCGCGCGCGGAGTTGCTCTTTTGCTCTCCGCACCCTTTGGTGGGTCGCCCGTCGTATTTGTATTTTAGGTCTCTCCTCCTTATCTTCACTTTCTTTTTCTCCCTTTTATAAAACAACTTGTGTATGAGAGTGTGTGTCTTTGTGTGTATGAGAATTCGTTTGTTTGAAAGTAAGAGAAAGAGAAAGAGAGAGAGAGAGAGAGAGAGAGAGAGAGAGAGAGAGAGAGAGAGAGAGAGAAAGAAAGAGAGAGAGAGAGAGAGAGAGAAAGAAAGAGAGAGAGAGAGAAGGAGAGAGAGAAAGAGAGTAGAGAGAGAAAGAGAGTGTGTGTGTGTGTGTGTGTGTGTCAAAGCTGTGTAAGGTATTCCGTCACTCTTCTCTGTCCCACCAGACCAACCACGAAATGAAGTAATAGGCAGCCTACACTAGAGAGAAAGGAGAAGAGAGAAGACAACTAGAAGATAAAGAATGCAGGGGAGAACGTCAACACGATCATCATCATCTATAAGAAACAACAACTAGAAAATTTTAATCAACGAATATCACCTGTTATCCTCTGCAAGACCGTCATCCCACTACAAACAACATCAACGACCGAAAGGGTTAAAGGCGAGCCCCCAAAATCCGCGAGGCATCAGAATGATGGAGAGCGGATGTTGAGTTTGCGCTGAAAAGAAGCGAAACCAAAAGTGTATTTATACATGTGCACGAAGGAGAAAGAGAGGGGGAATGATTTTCTTTTCGGAAAAGAAATTTAAGTCCATGTGAAGTTGGAGTTGAATGTGATTCGAGAGCGAACAAGAGTGATAGGGACAATCCAGAGAGGTGGGGAAGGATGCCAACGACTAAAGTGGAAAGGCCACAGAGAGAGGAATAGATCACTTCATGCAATAGGACTTCCGTGTTAGCACTTAAGAGGTCAGCAGGACAAAGGAGGGTGGCCTCTTCTTTCCCTTCTATTTTTTATTCTTTTATAATACTTTTAATTTCATACCAATAGGGTTCTTTGCGCTCTCCCTCCCCAGAAGAGCTTTATTTTTTTGGGAAGATGGTCTTCTTTTTGTTTGTATACACACGGCCACCTGTCGGAAATGAAAGCGCGGTAGTCAAGAGAGACAAGAGAAGAAAAGAGAATTGGGAGCGAGAACGAAGTGGGCAAAAGAAACTTACCTTCCATTAGTTGTCCGCATAGTGTTAAGCGTCGTTAGATGGTTTGAGGTACGTCTCATTCCTGTCTTTTTCTCTTTCTCTGAGCTTCGACCGAATATTTGCTGTGAGTATTCCAGATGTAGGTATCTGTTTATTACTTTTTCATGTTGTCACCCCGTCACTGCTTTCTCTCAATGTCTTCCATTCTCCATACTCCAGACATGTTTGTCTCGCATGCCTCTCTTTGCTACTTATTCAAGAGTTGGATGATAAAGACCACAAGATGACATTCCGTGTCTGCGTATGACCCTTACTGTTTTACGTCCGCTCTCCCTCCATCCCTTCATTTTTTACATGGCTCTCCCTTCCTCCGCTGCGCTCTTCCCCAAACAGTCCTCTTTCATTCATTTACATCATGGGTTCCTCTGTTTCATCCCCTTTTCCTTCCCGACACCGCTACACATTTGCATCTTTCTCCACAGCGTCCCTTACGTTCCTCCTCTTCCCACATGGGCTAACCCGGCTGCAAGGGCGGCTGCTACCGGCGTTACGGGGAGGGGCGTCCTCCTTATATTCCTCTTCGTCGGAAAGCCCTCCCTTCTCCTCTCCCTCTCTGCATGTTTATCGTTCCAAACACAGATCAGCAACACCAGCTGCAGCATCTGGCTTTCACCCGCGTACCTTCGATACGACCTCCGCCTTCTCCCCCCTCCCTCCTCACTTCCCCTCTTTTCCTACTTCTTGGACGGCTGTTGTCTCTCCGCTCCCTCCTCCTCTCCCTCGAGACCCAGACCAGAACAGCTCAATTATTTGTATCTGGCTCCTGCGCGCCCAGGCCCTGTGCTGCCATTTCCCTCATCCCTCTCCACTTCCATTCTTCTTCTGTTTCTTCCTCGGCGACTCTCTCCGTTCCTCCTCCTCCCCTACTCCCTCCTCCTCCTCCTCTTCCTCCTCCCCAGCTTTGTCCTCTTCCACGTCAATTTCCCCCTCTAAAACCAAGCGGATATCCTCGTTCAATCTGGCCTGCTCCTCCGCCATCACCTTTTTCACCTGTGCCGCCATCGAGGGCGCCAACAGGCTCAACAATTTCTCATCGGCCTGCACCGCCTTTTTCCCCATGTCATGCTCCCGCAAGGCCATGAACTTCCGACTCCCCTCCGGGACGTCCTTCCAGGTCCCCCTCCTCGCGTTGTACTTGGCGACCTTCTGCACGTGCACGTCCACGTCGAGAAAGGCGCTCGGACGCAAAGTGAGCGGGATGCCTCCCTCCTCCTTCTGCTTGGGGGGATCTATTCCTATGACAGTGGCCTCGTAAAACGTCCCGGCCTTCTCGAGGCGGGACTTGAATTGAATCCTATCACCAAGCTGCAAGACCACATTCCCTCTTCCCTTCCTCTTCCCTGCTAAGGTTGGGCTCTGGGCATAGAGGCTGCTAATAACCTCACTCTGTCCTCGCTCTACTTCACAACCACCTTCTTCCTCCTCCTCGTCAGGAGTAACCACAGCCAATGAAGCTGCTAATTGACGCTCCCGCTGAATCTGATCTTTCTTGGCCCATATCACGGTTAGGGAGTCTTGGAGGGTCTGTGTGTGAGAAAAGCGGGAAGAAAGGAGTAAGAGACAGGTGTGTGATGAGTGGATGTGAGTGCCACGGAAGGGGGTTGAAAACGACGCTTAGAAAGGAGCTGGAGGGGTCAATTAGAAAAGAGAGGGGGATGATCAATTTTGTGTTGTCGTCGTTATTTGCTTCTTCGTACCATCTCCGCATACTGCATGCTCTTGCTCCACTGGGCGTGCGTGTAGATAGGCGGCTTTTTGGGGGCCATACGTTTGGCTGGCCTTCGTCCCTTTTTCTTCTTCTCTATCTTCTTGCCGTTGGCGCTGACGGTAACCGTGTCGTCATGGTCGTCGTTATCATTGGCAGCGGGGCCAGCATCAGCAAGGGTAGTGTTGGTCTGGGAGGAGTCCACGTTTTTCTTGTCCTTGGATTTCGGGGGTCGGGGAGCCATGGCCTTGTAATAACTGCTCCAGCGCAACGCCCCCCCTTCTTCTCCATAGTTGAAAGGAATGAGATCGGCCTCTTTTTTGACTTTGTGTTGCCTAAATGGATGGTAACGGGGTGAAAGAAATTAGGGGGGGGTGCAAGAAATACTTAATCGTCAGACAGAAAGAACACATGTTCGAAGCCCGCACGTGCACATCACCATCCCTACCTCACTTACTTTTTGTCAGTATCCTTCGTGGGAAAGTAGCGGACCCAGACCTTTCCCTCTGGTAATTTGCCCTCCCCAACTTGCTCCAGCGCGATTTCATTCATGGTCATCACGCGGACGGGCACCCAGAATAAGCCCCTCTCTGCATCTCCTTCCTTTGTCCACTTCAGCCGCTCCAAGTCCACCAGGGGCGTAATGGTATATTTCCCCTCGTAATCATCCCTCCCTGAGCCCTCATCATCGATGTTGCTAGTGCTGTCAATCTCTTGCGAGGTTATGAGTGCCGGTGCTGCCGCATCCGCAGGGCTGGTCGACACTACTCCTCTCCTTTCCTCCTCTTCCTCGTTGCCGCCTCCTCTTCCTATTCCTCCCCTTTCCTCTTCGCTGCTGATGCCCGAATGCCTAGCGGCAGAGCAGTTGCGCCGCTGCTGCTCCTCCTTTGCCTCCGCGATCGGGTCCGTCATTAGAAGGTCGTCATCGTCGTCGTCGTAGTCGTCCACTGGTGACATCTTGACTGAGTCCTAGTCTCTGTGGCTCGTCTGCGGCTTGCGATCCCGCCGACGGTGTCACGATGAGCCTGAGGTGGTGATGGAATTGCACAGGAAATAATACATGTTCGTGGGAAAGGTTGGTGGTTGCGCCACGTTTGGTGTTTGAAAATGTGTATTTTACTCCATTTCCCTCCCTAGCCCTCATTTCCTGCAGCCAATGCACCCCTTGGTCCGAGATCGAGAAACACCGTCATCGCCAGCCACTGCTGCACAGACCTCCCTCCATACACATACACCCCTGACTGAATCATGCTTCATTTCCTGTATCACAGGCACTTGCACGACCTGTCTGCTCTCTCTGGTCGCCTGCATCACGTGACTCCAAGTGCCTATTATTACAATGGCAACTGACGACCTTCCACGCCTGCGTGTCGTGAGCCTTGCTGAAGTGGATGACCTGGCCAAGCTCAATGAGCCCGTGGAACCCTTGGCCCGCCATCAGGCCATGGAGATCATCAGCGACATCAAGGTAACTTTGCAGGGGTCATTTATGGCTTTTCACTCGCGCCTACACGTGACAGGTGACGTGACCAGCTTGGACACAGGCATGGCACGAGCATGGAGACGATCCTCCTCAACCTACGGGGCTACTCGCACTCGACGTCCCGCGCTCTTTGCATAGTTGTGCGAGTGGGAAAGCCACTTACTGCATAGCAGTAGACAGCATATCCTCATTCCATCCCATATCACTTATTCTGCGACCACACCAAACCCAGACAAACGGCAAGACCGCCCTTCTTCAACAAGCCCTCAGACTCGGCGACATCAAATCACTACAAGACCCCATTATCCTTGGTCGGGCCGATCTCGAAAAGGCATGGTTGTCCCTCACCGACGGACAACGTGAAATGCTCCAACGAACACGAGAGCGGATCGAAGCCTTTGCCAAAGCCCAACGCAGCGCCATCCAAGACGTCTCAATTTCCATTCCCGGGGGATCAGCAGGGCACACCATTGCGCCCATGGCCGTCGCAGGTTGTTACGCCCCCGGAGGTCGATACCCTCTCCCTTCCTCTGTGCTGATGACAGCGGTGACTGCCAAAGCAGCAGGCGTGACGAAGGTGTGGGTGGCCTCCCCCCGTCCTTCTGCCGTGACACTCGGCGCTGCGTTCATTGCGGAAGCAGATGCCTTTTTGGCAGTCGGTGGGGCACAGGCTGTGGCAGCACTGGCTTATGGAGTGGATGGTGTGGATGCGAGTGATATAATTGTTGGGCCGGGGAACAAATGGGTCACTGCGGCGAAGAGTCTCATTTCGGGCGTTTGTGCGATTGACATGCTGGCAGGGCCTTCAGAGGTGTTGGTCATCGCGGATGCGACAGCGGACCCGCAGACCATCGCGGCAGATTTGCTAGCGCAGGCGGAGCATGATGTAGAGGCAAGGCCTATTCTGGTGGCGACCTCGAGGAATGTCATCGATCAAGTGAATGATGCCCTGGTGCAGCAACTCTCCATCCTGCCCACGGGGGAAACAGCCCGCCATGCCGTCTTAAAGGGGTTTGCGGTGGCGGTTAATAGCGTAGAGGAGTGCATTTTAGTGTCCGATAAAATTGCCCCTGAGCATCTGGAGATCCAGACGGCTGACGCCAAAGCCGTCGCTTTCCGCTGTAAGAACTACGGAGCTGTGTTCATTGGTCATGGAGCAGCGGAGGTCTTGGGGGATTATGGTGCGGGTCCAAACCATGTGTTGCCGACAGGTGGCACCGCTAAATATACAGGGGGTTTAAGTGTCTTTACGTTCTTGAGGGTGCGGACGTGGATGAGTATGGACGACCTGCATGGGGGGCAGGTGGTGGTGAAGGACGCGGTGGAGCTGGCACGCTTGGAAGGGCTTGAGGGCCATGCACGGGCGGCAGAGAAGAGGCTTTTGCCGGCGTAAGGTTGATGAAGGAGTCATGATTAAAGGAAGTACAACGTTGTGCTCGAAATGTTAGATGCGTGTGAATGATGAGTATCTTCATGAGTAGCTGGATGAGTGGGAGAATGGGAGTTTGGTGGAAAGAAAACGTTGTAGAAGAAGAGGAAGGGAAATAAAACGTTCTTTGTGGTTTGTTGCGTTTGGTTCTGGTTTTTTGGTTCTCTTCTTTGTTTTTGCTTGATTTACACGGTGCTTTTACGTCTCCATGGCGGCCCATATCCCTCTCGGTCATGTCCTCTCGCTGTACTCATACTTATGAAAAATAAATAACAACGACGGCACCTACAAAATCGAATGAAATTTGCCGTCGTACATAACATATTTCGCTCACGCTACGCACTCATGCAAGAAACGCTGAGACGGACAAAACAAATATCGTTCCCAACAGGATGATAGAGCCCGAAGCAGATCGTGTGCCAGCAGGAGACGTAGTCTCTGCCTCATTTTGTGCTTCCTTGATTGGAATTTCGGTAACTGAGGAGTTAGATTCATCGGTTTTGGCCGCGACCTTCACCTTTAGGGCATTGGCATTGGCCGCCTTGGGCTCCTCAAGTGCTTCTGCAACAGATTTGTCCTGAGTTTTCGTGGGGATGGTAGTAGTGGTGTCTGCCAGCTCGGGTGGCTTCGACACGGCCTGCAAGGAATCTATGGTAGCATCAAGCTTATCCTGAGTACCGTCCACAAATCCCTGTGTGAACTGCTGCGTCGTGTCCAGCATCTCGCCAGTCGTCTCTTGGGTGGCATCAACGACAATGTTCGCGGCATCAACCAGCTTGTCTACTGCCTCACCAGTAGTCTCTACTTCATCCCACTCCGGCAGCTCGGGCACGAACTTCTCCTTCGCTTCCGAGCAGGCATGAAGAGATTTGGATAAGCCTACGAAGGCTGGCGCGTTGCGAGCGGCATTAAAAGGCAAAAAGTAAGCAAAGTCGATCGACTCCCCGGGGGCTAGGTCCACGGAATCAAACAGCGATTCATCCAGTGCGGTCGTGGGAAGATTGATAGGCACGACGTCAAGGGCATCTGTGGTAAGATCAGTGTCCCGTGAAGCAAACGCCACATTACAGATAGCAATTTCTCCAAGGTTCGTGATGGTGCCATTGACCCAAGAGTACATGTCCTCGTTCGTTTCTTCAGGGGATTCGGCTAAGTCAACAAGGATACCTGTGCGTATGGGAATAGCATGACATGAGTATCACAGTACATGTATGCAACCTCATGCAGGAGGGGATACTTTTTGACTCGTTGCGCGATTTCTTCTCAAGAGGGCTTTTGATGTGCATGGTACAATACCAAGATTCGCAACTTCTAGCACTCACCCTCATCGGTATAACGCTTGCGTGCCCCGGCATCGTCCTCGCAAAGCAATAATAACAATCCAGATTCAGGACCCGTCAGGAGATAACATCCCTTCTGATCAACCTCTAGGTTCAGAAACTCGAGCTTTCTCGCTGCGACTCCTTCCAAGTCCTCATCATGGAGGACGTCCGATACAGAGGTGTCCTTCACTGCATTCGTCTCGATCTCACCTAGTACAGCGACGGGGGCCAGAATCGTGACTGCGGCGAGGAGTATGGAGAAAATACGCATGCTCATTGGCTTCGTAAAGGGCGTGTGTGTGACTCCCTGTATGTTGGAATGGGAATCGAAGAGTTGTAAGGGATGCGGGCTCTTAGCTGTGACATGGTCTGCATTGTCAAAGACGACCTCCCTGCAAAACACAGTGAGAGATTTTTAATAACTGCGTTACAACAAATTTGTGGGTGCTGACTTGTAGGGGAAACGAGCCGATACAATGTCTCATTTTGTTGATTCTTCTTTTGTCACTCGTGGAGCCGTTGGCCAATAATATAGCAATTGTTTAACCGTCGGCGGTTTAAAAATTGGAATGCGTTTTTCCCACACTACCACACTCAAAGAGACCAGAGGTCCAGTATGGACAGTTAGTGATCGAAAAATAACGTGTATTTATCCCTTCTGTCATTGTCTCTACGCTCTTGCATGCTCTTAAATTAGCATAAAGCAAAACGTAACGCAGAACACTCCTAACTTAACGAATACATCTTGCATTATTAATTTGAAGATTTGTTTAGTTTCCCTTCAAAATTTCTATCCACCAATTTTTACCTTTTCCCGCCGCTCTTAGCTTTCCGGGCCCGGACGCCGGGATCCAGTTCTCGTTTTCGCAAGCGCATCTTCAGGGGGGTCACCTCCAACTTTTCGTCCTCGTTCATGTAAGCCAAATACTCTTCCAAAACGCGCACGACGGGCGGGGTCAATCGAATGGCCTCGTCGGCGCTCACAGTCCGAATATTGCTCAGCTTTTTCCCTTTGGTAGGATTCACGTCCAGGTCTACGGGTCGATTATGCTCGCCAATAATCATACCCGGGTAAACCTCCTCCCCCGGCTGCACAAAGAGTACCCCTCGCTCCTCCAACATATTAAGTGCGTACGCTGTGGCAGCCCCGCGTTCCATACTGATGAGCTTACCTCGAAATAGGGCATCAATTTGACCTACTGATGCCTTGTGCTCCAAAAATAATCGTGTCACGACGGCCGAACCCCGGGTGTCCGTCTTGATTTCGTTCATAAAACCGAGTAAGCCACGCGACGGTACATGAAAAATCAAGCGGGACTTGCCTCGGTGGTCACCGAAATGCACCAAATGACCCTTTCGGGCACTTAATTTCTCTACCACCACCCCACTCAACTCCTGGTCCACGTCCACCGTCACCTCTTCCACAGGCTCCAACGTCTTGCCCGTGGTGGGACACATCTTCGTCAGGACTTTGGGAGGCGACACGCAGAGCTCAAAGCCTTCCCGGCGCATAGTCTCGATTATGATGCCTAGCTGCAGCTCCCCACGGCCATGTACTTCGATAGACTCGGGCTCTGAGGATGGGACCAGAGTTATGGAGACGTTGTTTTCGACTTCCTTGTGAAGGCGATTGATGACGTGGCTTCCCGTAACGTACTTGCCCTCCTTCCCGGCCAAAGGCGAGTCGTTGGCTGAGAAGGTGATGGCCAGGGTCGGTGGGTCCATCTTCTGTGTCTGCAAAGGGGCCATGACTTCCGGGGCCGCAATCGTGTCGGCCACATTCGCTTCGACACCCGCCAACCACAGAATGTCTCCAGCGTTGCCCTGTTGCACCTCTTGCTTGTCCATGCCGCGCTGGTAAAAGAGCTTTGTGACCTTGCCTTCCTGCAAGACCTTGCCATCCTCCTCTCTAAAAAGGGCCTTGATGGGATCGCCGATCTTAACACGGCCTGTGTGCACCTTGCCCAGGCACACTCGCCCCACAAAATTATCGGTCTGCAGGCTGTTGACCGCGAACGTAAAGGGCTCCGCCAGGGCCTCGGGTCCACATGGAGCCGGCACCGTCTCAACAATGGCTTCGAGTAAGGGTGCCATACCTCTTGAGTGATCCGTATCGTCCATGTCTCGCACTGCCCACCCTTCCCGGGCGCTGGCAAAAAGTACAGGGTAATCTAGCAGTTCATCCGGAGCCCCCAAGGAAATGAAAAGGTCCAGCACCTCGCTCTCCACCTCGTGAGGCCGCGCTCCTTCACGGTCGACCTTGTTTATGACCACGATAGGCTTTAAATTGTGCTCAATTGCCTTGCTGAGCACGTACTTACTTTGCGCCATGGGACCCTCAGTTCCGCATACAATGAGGCAGCAACCGCTGCACATGTCCAGCACGCGCTCGACCTCCCCACCAAAGTCGGCGTGGCCCGGCGTGTCCACTACGTTAAGGACATGGCCTTGGAAATCCACGCGCGTATATTTGCTCATTATGGTGATACCTCGCTGTTTCTCCAGGGACATGCTGTCCATGACTCGCTCCGCGGTCACGGCACTGCTCCCCATCAGCCGATCGCAGATGGTAGTCTTCCCGTGGTCAATATGAGCAATAATGGCCACGTTCCGAATCAAATTCGGAGGCGTAGCCCCTGTCTTTAAAGTCGAGAAGCCATTGAAAGACAGACCTATGTGCGGTGCCGCAGTGCGGCGAGGTACTGGCGGTGTCAGGGTACAGCCTGCCCATGGCGGCGCGTGCAGGAGTCGGCGGGAGATGCGAAGCATCGCTTTTAGTGTGCCTATTGAACAGGGATAAAAACGGGGAGCTGTCTGGTAATGGAGAGTGTGTAGAGTATGGGTTCCCATTCCTCAATATAAGTGATGGCTGCGTTGGATCCTATATAAGGGATAGTGGGCTCGGAACCACACACGCATGCACCAGCACTTGCTTCTCGGAAGTTACGTCTCTCGGCCCATAGTTCTTCTTGGTCTTTTCGTCGTCCTGCATCTGTCCCAGCGGGCCTATTCCCGCCTGCGCACACACAGCAGTCTATTTTTCTTCACTTTTGCCATCCCTTGTCACACATACAGTCACTTTGATGGTCCTACACAAGATACATTCATATTTCTTCAAGTAGAGGAGGTCAAAATGCGTCGACCTGCTCTTCTGTTTACATGTCAACCCACTGTTCTTCTGATCACCCTACCCACAAGTGTGATGCTTTAAACAAGAAGCTATCGACCTGCTTCAACAAGCACGTCTACAAGCCCTCCCCGAGGGTGCACTTTGAGGAAAAAGTCAAGTCTAGCAAGTAGCACGAGTTAAACCACTTCAATCAAGATATACCCAAATGCACGCCATGTCAATGCACTTTGGATTAAAGGATGACCGCCTTGATAAATAAGAAATGAATTCAACTCACTGAACTGAATATCATCGAATTGCAATAAATCAGCGGCCCTCAATCTTAGATCTTAATAGCCCGCAGCAAGTCCACAAACGTGTTGGGCGTGAGGTAGGAGGTGCCACCAATGATCACTTCCTTTTTTTGTCGCTCCATTACCTCATAGGCGGCTCGGAGCTCAGAAAATGACACACCGCCCGCTACAAAGATCAACGATCGGGCGCCCGTGTAGCTCCCAGGTTGCTTCCCCAAACGACCCTTCTCGGGCTTGCGCAAGGAACGGGCCACGGGTTTTCCTACAAGCGAAGGCATAGGGAGTACAGAGGGGTAGACTTCAGTGGAGAGTTCACCTTGAACAATTTGATCGATGAGGTCCTTGAGGGCGCATACATAGCGGCTGGCGGCGTACTCGGAGTCTTGATAGGCTCGGCGCTTGTTCTTCTTAGCCTGGCCACCCCACATCGACGAAGACCCGCTCTTGGACTTTTGCACTTTCACACCCAAAGCCTCGAGGTGGATCAGGGCGTCTTGGTCTTCGGTAGTCAAGCCTGCTGCCGCCACGAGTGTGCGACGGGCCTCCTCGGTGATGCCCCCTTGGGCAATGATGAAGATGGCGATGAGGCGCATCTTGTTTGGCAGTGTCATGCCCGCGCTCTCCGAGCCCATCAGCATCGTCTCCAAGCTATAAATCGTTGAAGGAAGGGAATATGAGATATGAGTGGGCTGGTTTACATAGGAGGAGGCGATAAAATTCTTCTCTCCCACTCACGGCATGTCACTGCCACAGCGCCCAATCACGACTTAGATTCAAACCAACAGTAAATACGACTTCCCCTAAGTTTTCTCCAGTCTTCCCCAAACCCACCCATCCACCGCCCTACCTCTGCAACATCTTCTCCTCCTTAACGCTTCTCCCATCCCCATCCACCCCCGTCGCCAGCGTCTGCTCCAGCTCCGACAAATCCAACACCCCAAAATGCTGAAACCTCGCCATCACATCCGTGGTAATCGAATAGTGCATCCACAATTTTCCCGTCATCTCCCGATATTCTGGAAGCTGCTTCACAATCAAAGCCAGTTCCTGGGGTGACATTTTGGCATTCGTCCCCAGCTTCCTCGTCATCTCCACACCGGCATGCGCCTGAATGTAATCCCGTGTGCGCTCCCCAATTTGCTCCATTACCTTCGCAATATGCTGGTGCCGAAACTCAGCCCACAACGCATCCGACTCATTCAGCAAGGCCTTGGTTTCGTGCCGCCCACCTTTCCCCTCCGACTGAAAAGTAATCATGTCATCCTCTACTTGCAGTAAATCTTGGACTATCGCCTGATACGTATGCTCATGAATCAACGGCGTCAATGGATCCTCCGCGCGATCCAAAATGAGCAAAGTGGCCCGCTCTCTATCCATGTGTCCGGTCTGCCCATGGTACCACCAGTCTTCTTGACGAGCGACGAAGTCATTGAGCCCGTCCTGGACTAGCGTGGCAATGCGGGCACCCAAAACGCTGTTTTGGTTGAAGCGGACGTGCGGGTACTCATTCAAGGTTACACAGAGCGAAACCAGCTTATCGACCACCTCGTCCAAGGTAGTGTCGTCGGGGCGACTGCTAAAAAGGCCGGGCAAGCAGCGGGGCATGTCAAGGTGGAAGGCTGACGCCTCGGTAGCAAGGAAATTCATGTTGACTTCTTTGAACGTCTGGACGCGCTGCGAAAGATTCGGCGCGGTCCCCAACCGCTGCATAAGTGTGTCGTTCACCTTCGATAAAAAGAATAGGTGCACCGCACCGTAACGCGGCCTCTTGGGGTCGGAAAAGTCCTTGAGAATCAGGTTGATGGTCTCTAGGGTCGGGGTCACCAGATAAATGACCTCCATCTCGGGCAATGGCTGCCGCTTCTTTGACAGCAGTTCAATCAGCGTGACACGGTGCTCCATCACGTCGTACATGCCCACTAAGGCCGAGACCACGCGCAAGGCCGCGTCGTCAATTACCATGACCATCCACCCACGGCTCAAGCCTGCAGCTGCCTCGATCACGTCCCGCATCAGCCGGCGTTGAACCACGTCGCGAAAGTGCTTGAGCGGAGACTCCTCCGTAACCTTTTTGCCTGAGGATGACATGAACGAGCCAGTGAGGATGTTGTCGTGGAGGATCTGGGGCGCGGTGGGAAAGTGGCCGTGGACCAAGAGAATGCGAGGTGGGGGCGTTAGAACTTTGGTGACTTGCTTGGTCGACCCCTGGCTAGATGGTTGGACAGGAACCGAAGGGCGCGATCACCGGCACCGGCACAGGCGTCTTTCTGTATTGAGTATGAGCGATGAGTGGCGGTTGGGCACGGTGACATTCAGCAAGCCGCTTTTGGTACCAAGAGGCGGAGATCAGAATGCGTTGACGAACTTCGTGAAGAGATGTGCACGATGGCATTCCTTCACTTGAAGTCTCAACTATATTTGCTCAAACAAGCGAACAAGCGAGCAGGATATGTATGCCCATGTTGTGGCTTTAAACGGACGGCTTTTGTTTCTTGCAGACACTCGTTTGTGTAATCTGAATCCTCACACCACCTCGCTCTCCAACAGGCTCGTCGCTTCCCAAGCCCCCTGCACCGCCGTTTGCACCCAAGAAAGCCCCGACATTCGAGGCAGAACAAACGTGTGTGTCTTTCTTCACTATCAAGAACACGAGTAGCCGTAGCCGGTTCAACGTCAACCAATACACGCTACAATGAGGCCCCCCACACTATCCAATCTGCTCTCGATGCTCTCAATCTTATCCCTCTGCCACGCTTTCCTGCCTCCCATGTCGGCCATGCGACCACGCTTGACCCGGTGCGAGTCTTCCTTGCAAAACAGGCGGTCCTCCTCCCCCTCGTCGTCTTCCAAGGCGGCGGCGGGGAGCAAGCCCGTTCCCACGCCCCGCGTGCAATTCGAAGGCTTTGACGAGGCATACGGACCCGCAATCGGGGATACCTTGTCCGTCATCTACAACCCGGCCGGTCAAGGCGAGGATGCCCCCTTGTCGCTGCTGGAAGAAGACGAGGCCGCCAGCCCATGCCTCCTATACAATTTCAATGGGTGGGACGGGGAAGAGACGCCACTGCGGACCCCCATGTTTCCTCGGGGGGACGGCACAATGGTGGCCACGGTGCATATTCCTAACTATGCCAAGATTTTGGATTGCATTGTCTCGGACGGCCAACTGGCTTTTGATACGGAGGGCGGCGCGTACTTTCATCTTCGCATCGCTCGTGTTCAAGAAGAGAAGGACGGCAAGGTCTACAATTTCTTGCAAGGTGACGATGGTTCCTTGACCTTGACTGGAGTGGAGGCCACCAACGACGCCCGAGAATTAGAACGAATGATAGAAGACGAGCTGTCTGCACGCAATGCTGGCGCAGATCGCCCGGAACTCATGCTGGGCGAGGTGGTGGATGGGACAGGCGTGGATGTTGCTAATGTGGTGGCATTCTTGGAAGGGGGATTGGAGCAGGCGCAGGATAAATCGTCAATCACCGGGGATATTGAAGACTTGTTGCTGGAGACGGAGGATGCGGGAGGGGAGGCTGCAAGGCAGTTGGCCTCGACGGGATCCATTGGTGTGCATGTCGCGGCGCTGAAGGACGTGGGTAATATCCCGCAGCAACTGCGGGCAGAGGCAATCGCAGTGGGGGAGCAGCTGGGCATCAGCTCGAGTATGATTATCAATGAGCTGAGAGAGGCATTTGACAGTGTGACGGACGCCGAACTGTTGACCTTTGCGGAGCTGCCACAAGCATTAAGCAAAATGGGGTTTGACGGTCTAAGCACGGAGGAACTGGAGAAGTTGTGCTTGACGGTTCAGGGGTTAGAGGTACCGAAGGGGGGGGGGAGGTTGCTGAGTTTAGAGCATTTTATGAGAATTTTCTTCATTTTGGATGAGGAGAATGTGGGGATTACGATTGTGTAGGGAGGAAGGGAACGAGGGAGGGAAGGAGGGGTGTGAGGATCATAGGGAATGAGGGGTGTAAGGATCTTAGGTCAGGGAAATTAGTGAAATGAAGCGGAAATGGACGGAGGAAAGAGAGGAAGAGGCGTCTGTTGTGTAGAGGAATGGGACACCACAAGAGTAGTAGGCGCCCCAGTCACGTGCATGCATGCAAGAGCCGGCAAAAATAGAGCACAAAGCCAAATTAAGGGATGAATTTTGGACAAGAAGAGGAAGAAGAGGGTGATTACAAAGATGGAGAAAGGTCGAAAATGTAGACACCTTTTTTGTGTGATGGGTGGGAACGGAGAGCAAAGCACAACGTCTCGACCAAGACGACGGCAAAGCTTAACCGAGGCGCGGACGCCGCCAGCCAGGTGCACAACAACCGGGTATCTTGGACTGATATCTCCCTTTTCCTTCTTCATTGTTTGCTGGCACATTTTCGGCAGCTGTTGCTCTCCCTCACTTTGTGCAAATTCGCTGGCGTTTCGCGAGAGCTAATTCCTAACCTATAGTTTCTCTTTCTTTTCAATTCCTTCGTATGCTGTTCATCCGACTTGATCAAGATCCAAGAACCAACACCTCCCTCCATCCCTCCCTCTCTCCCTCCTCCTCTACCTCCATCCCTCCTTCTTAATTGTTCCCTACGTACATGTCGGGATCCTGTATATTCGCCCCTACCACCCCCCCCCCCCACCCATGGTGCTCATCCCCTCCCTCCATCATCTCCTCCTCCTCCTCCTCCTCCTCTCCCTCCTCCTCCTCCGCCGAACTCTCCCCTTCCATCCTCCCCTCCATCCCCCCACCCCTCCCTCTCCCACCCACAAAGCCCCCC
>Ga0160420_100115_pt1 | contig 47669 bp, 36 predicted proteins | sample CelAP2metagpilot_FD_108197 | JGI IMG/M metagenome (GOLD analysis project Ga0160420, IMG submission 108197) | Phycosphere-associated microbial communities from algal ponds in Kailua-Kona, Hawaii, USA - Cellana AP2-5-5 metagenome pilot | ecosystem: Engineered > Artificial ecosystem > Aquaculture >...
CTAACACAAAAGCCACAAGTAACTCGAGGCGCTCGTTGCCGAACTGATATCTAGGGGTCTGAAGGCTACGATGGTAGAGGGGAAGTGGCAACGGGGGTGGGCGCGGTGGTGGGGGTGGACGAGGAGGGAGACGAGGAGAAGAAGAGAAAGAAGAAGAGGAAGAAGAAGAAGAAGAAGAAGAAGAGGATGAAGAGGAAGAAGAAGACGAACAAGAAGACGAACAAGAAGAAGAAGGAGAGGAAGAAGAAGAAGAGGAAGAGGAAGAAGAGGAAGAGGAAGGAGATGAAGAGGAAGAGGAAGAAGAAGAAGAAGAAGGAGGAGGAGGAGGAGGAGGAGGGGGAGGAGGAGGGAGACGAGAAGGGGGAGGAAGGGGAAGGGGAGGAGGAGGAGGAGGAGGCGGTGGAAGCAGAGGGGAAGGAGAAGCAGCAGGAGGAGGAGGAGGAGGAGAAGGGGGAGGAGGAGAAGGGAAATAAATTTTAATTCGAAGTCAAGTTTTCTCGCCGTTACATGATGTATATTTAGGAAATCAACCCAACTAAACCGCAGGCCTGCACCGACCTGGCACGCAAGACAAACTACGAAGTGAGAAATACGCTCAAGAAGGGCGCGAAAAGGACGAGGTGCTGGGGCTGCACGACTCCAAGCACAACGTCTCAAACGAGCTGCGCTGTTAGGAGACATGCAGCAACAAAAGCTGCAGAAGGAAGCCTTTGAGCAGACGTATCGCGACGCCACTCAACGACAGCTCGAGGTGTGGACAGAGGAGCCCGGCACCAACAGGCGCACGACGAAAAGAAGCGCCAATTAAATATGGAAATTGAGACGTATCTGAAACAGCAGCGACAAGAGACCCGAGCCACATGACAGGCCCTTCTGGACGTGCGACCACAGTCGACGCATTCTCTGGTGGATGATACTCAGATGTACTTTCAAGCTTGCATACACCAGGAGATGACGAAAAAGCCTACCCTCGGCAAGTCCTTTGTTTCCCCTGCATCAAGTTCTCAAGGCTCGTGAAGCCGTTCATGCTGCCTGCGATCCTTAATCCTCATACATGCCGTTGTCCGGGCACCTACTTGGAGACGACGGAGAATTCATATCCTGCAGCGAGTAAACGGGCTGGAGATGCAACAGGAAGCAAGGCGGTACGGATAGCGAAACCGACCCGCAATAGCACTAATAAGTCCGCAAAAAAGAAATAACTTCCTGATGATATTGATTTATGTGTTGTGCTTTTGAATTCAAATGGAGTGTGATGCTCCACACGTACAGTATAGGCCTGCGTTAAGCGCGCGCAGTGAAAAGCCCTCCCGGAAAATGCATTTTAAAAAAAAACAGCCAAGGCGAAGGCACCAACACCAAAACTGCGACTATCATATACAATCTATGGTTGGACGGCGCGTAGAATCTCTAAGCGAAGAGGGTATAATGAGAAAGACGCCTTTGTGCGGGATGACCGGCAGCCAAAGGAGCGGCTTGTTTAGAGCGGGATGGCGTCATCGTCCCGCGAAAACGCCAGTGGCCTGATGCCGGCAGCTTCCCCGTCATGCGGGGTGGGCTTATTTTGGTGCTCAAAATATGATAGAAGGAGATATCTTTATGCCGGTGACAAGGCTCGTTATGGTGATTAAAACAACAAAAAAGTAAAAATAGCAAAAAACTTACATAACTTTCTGTATAGTCCGTACAGCCCAGGGCAAGGACCATGAGATTCAAAAGCGAGAGCGCAAGGTCACTCGTCTGTCGTTCTCCCACGTCCTGTTCTCCCACTTTTGAGCCGACTTGGGAGCCTTTCATGGTAGGAACTATACTGATGAGGAGAAAAATTGCATCGATTTTCACGTGCCAGAAGGAGGGGTTGCATACAACGACCATCGATTTTGCGCCTCTTTGATCGCATTTGTTGCTTCAAGTTCGACCGGACTTTACAGAAAGTTATATACGTTTTTGCTCTTTTTATTCTATGGAATTTTTAACCACAATCACGAGCCTTGTCTCCGACATGATGACATCTACTTCTATCATTATACGAGCACCAAATTAAGCCCGCCCCGGGTGACAGAGTAGCTGCCGGTCATCCCGCGCCAACGATTGGGACTGATGCCGGCAGCTACCCTGTCACCCGGGGCGGGCTTAATTTGGTGCTCGTATAATGATAGAAGTAGATGTCATCATGTCGGAGACAAGGCTCGTGATAGTGGTTAAAAATCCCATATAATAAAAAGAGCAAAAAACGTACATAACTTTCTGTATAGTCCGTAGGGATTATGTTAATTATTATTGATTCTTATAACGCGCCCCGCGCTTTATTTTATTGGGTTAGGGATCAAGGACATCTGAGAGTTTTTTTTCTGTTCACTATAATAACAACAAATTCTCACACAAACGAAGAATGGGCAACCATATTTCCCGACAACCACAAAACAACTACCAACAATACATGGAATCTTCCAATGAAATTCTTACCGACATGGTCGCCAGTCTGAACACCAAAAGTCTAGAGGAAATTGGCAAGTTATTCAATACTGGCGACAGAAACAGTCAAGCACTGTTTTTCATATCCTACGCCAGATCATTCGCAAGTCCTCGCTCTTCTTCTACTTCTTCTTCTCGTTCTTTCCTTCTCCCCATTTATTGAAGGAAGAACATATTTTAATGGGGGGTGAGTGTATGATGTATGAATCGTGTGTTCGGCGTTTGCAGAAAATCAAGCACCTTTGGGGTTCGGCATTTGGAACAAAGTGACTCTCAAATGCTCCAGACCTCGTTAACGTGGAGGGCTAAAAAAACACGATTCGACTGCTGTCGTATCTCAAACATTAAAAAAACGAGAAGTTAGAAGTAGTCTGAAGATTCGAAATAACAGTTTCATCGTCTCAACCAAAAAGCGGATAATTATAAGGCCTGTCGCGGCCAACATCTCCGAGTCTCTGCACAAGCCTTTTTTCTTTCTGTTAAAACTTCGATCACGAGGCTTTCACTGCCTCAGACAATTCACTGTCAAGCAGATAACGCAGCTTCTCTCCGCAAAACGTCCTGTCGAAACTTGATGAGAAATACAGTCTTATCTCGCTGCCCATCCCCAATCGCCACGTGATGGGCCGTCACCCCAGCAGGCTGTGAAATGAGAGATCATGTGAGAGGAGAAGGGGGTTGAACATGGGCGAATCAGCTTCTTGTAGGCTATAAGTACGCCATGAGAACACATAAAAGAAAGACTCCGAAAGAAAGAAACTGATACATACATACGCCCTCCAGTGTGTAGTAAAATAGTCCTCCCCTGGCCCTTTGTCCGCATTTGCGAAGCCAGAATTATCCTGGCAATACAGACAAACTCTTTCTCCAAGCACAAAGGCCTTCCCAAGTAGTTTACCGCCCAGTGCAGACTTACGAATGATGCGCCGTTCAGGACGCCGGAGATGATGCCCGCAATGTAAGCTGCACAATTCAATTGACTTATGTCAGCTGGGGCCGAGACAAAAGCATTGGTGATTGGTTCCCGCTCATGTATCATGTACTCGTCCTCGTTTTCTGTAGACCGCTCGAGCGAGTCCGCCACCTTGTTAAAGAGGGCCTTCCACACTGTCGAAGACACGAACTGTAGAACCCCTATCAGCTTGGTTTCACGCCTGTACTGTCGTTCTCGGAGAGCCAGCAGCTCTAGCATCCGGTGACCCACGCCATATCCAGCCTCTTCCAACCTGTGACGGGACAGATGACGTGGCGTTGACAGTGGAGAGGAGATTGAGTCATGGCTGAAGGGCATAATGCTCGATGGATGAAGAGAATTGTAATGGATTGAGCCGCGCACACCTCGAGATCACGCGCAGTGCCTGTCCACCTCATTACTTACTTGCGCTCCAAGTCTGCGATACTCAGGACGCGGCTCTGGTAGTACTGCACCATTTCGGAAAACAGGAAGCTGAACGCACTGAGACTCACTTCTCCCCCACTCCCACCACCTCCACTCCCTTTCTTGGCAGCAAGAGGACGATCGAGAATACTGAGCACCCGTGGGCCCCCCACCCCCGAAGATGTACCTCGTTTGCTGTCTGTCATCTGTTACAAGCTCATGTGGATGTGGACAGTGTTTGAGGGATGTGAAGTGGCTTTGTCTCGGTCTCGGTGTCGGAGCATCATCATTGCCCCCAAATTGCCGAACTGATGCTGGATGCTGCTTACTGGGGTGCTAGCTTTTTTTCTTTCGTCCCAAGATTAGCCTTGCGGCCCTGGCATAATAGGAAGTTTTCTCTGTCATTTGTTGATGGCACTCAACGTACTTGCTGGGGGTATCACTATATCGGTGCTCTTACAACCTCCGGGGAAGTACTTATTATATGGCATGTGCCGAAAACAGGCCGAAACTTTACTGTATAAGGCATCCCACCATCATGGGCAGGGCGCTTAAGTCGTGTGAACATAAGAATAACGGGGCTTGTATAACTCTGATACATGGGTGCCCGTCATTGACCATGATGAAATCAGAAAGTTCGATGCTTCGGTCTGCCTTGAAATAAAAGCTCTGTCTCCCTTTGCAAGGCCAAATCCCATTTGCACTTCTCCCGATCGACATTTTTATCCTTTCTAAGATCATATGCAACCGTCAATTGAAATTTTATACTTGTACTGTACCTCCCCTTAGCCTTTATAGTGTCACAAAGTGAAACCTTGGTGAGTGTGGCCCCGGATGGTGTCAGGCCTTTACTGTGGTCGTTAAACTTCGCGGCTTGCGGGAAAGCCTCCTAAAATAGCTTCTCACTTGAGATATCAATCAAGGTAATTCTAGATCCCCCGTTCACATGTTGCCTCACCAAACAGTGCTTCTTTATTCCTCCACATGATAGTTTCTCTTGCAGAAAGGCTGCTTGAAATTCCCCAGCACTGTCAAAGTTGGCAAATCAGAAATCTCGAAAAATCTCCTCACTTCTTCCACCCTTACTTTTGCGGTGGGGGTATTTGAGTCGCAAAATTGTTCGATAGCCCCAAATAGTAAAAATGTACGATGAAACGTGGAATGAAAAACCTGGCAACATAATGTTGTATATTTTCCTTGTTGCTTGATTCCCATCTTCTCACACACTACTACACAATTTTTCGGCCTTCGCGCTGTTGCTGGTACTGCTGGTGCTGCTACTGCCAAAAGAGGTCTCAAACACCGCTTTCTTGGCTTTTGACAGGTTGCTGCCGGGCTAGTGCCATCACTACCGCCATTGTTGAGTTACGCTAGACTGGGCACCGGTGGCTCCGTGGGCAGGTGCGCCGCCAGGCTAGCAAGGAGCTGGGGAAATGCAACTGTGTTCTGTGGGGATGAGGAAAGGGTAGGAGGTCAGAGTCAAAGTCGCGCTCATAAATAAGCTTGAAATTCCATGCGCGGTCTTTTCGCGCAGCTGACGGGCCTTCGTCTTTCTTTCCTACCTTAAATCGGGAATAGTTATCTCGTTCCAGTAGTGCCAAAACCTCCCGCTTCACCTCCTCCAGCTGCTTGGCCAGGCGTTGCAGTCGCTCGAGCTCCGGATTAGCCCCACTATTACCAACGTGGACGTAGTAGGCTGCGAGGAAACGCTGGCGCTGGGCATCGGGGATATTTAGTGGGCTAGGTGCGTCAATGCCCAGATATTGGTGATGTATCTCAGCCAGTTTAGCCACTGCAGCTTGCACATGTGCACTCGTGGGGAGTCGTTCACTGCTGCTCTTCCCAGCTGTGCATATAGCTTCTGATCTCCCAAATTCATCCATAAACCGCTGGAAATCAAGTACGTCGTCGTAAAAGCTGAGATGCTCCAAAGTAAACTCCTCTTTCAAGTGGGCCTCAAAAGCTTGGTGAGCGTCGGGACATGCAAGCAGCGTTGCCAAAGGGGTGCCTCGCCGTTTGAATAGGACCTCGAGAGTAGCCTTGACCTCTGGATGATCGGCAAAGTGCTGCGCAATAGCGGCCGGGCCCAGCTTAAGGAAGACGCACACCTGCTCCGTCACGGCCGTGTACTGCTGCGGGGCCTTGAGCACAGCAGCGCGTGCACCCAGAATGGAGCCTGCCGTCAGGACGATGCTGGTGCCTGAGCCGTCCTCCTCCCGGCGCACGAGTCGGACCTGGCCCTCGCTCAAAAAATATATATCACCAGGGCCATCATGCTCATAGAGCAGAATATTATCCGGATCTACGTCTTCTACCTCACATAGATTGTATAAGGCCATGCGTCGGTTGTTGATTTCGGTTGGGGACAGTAAGGAAGAGAGGGTGGAGAAGTAGGGGGAAGATAATGATGATGACGAGGACGATACAGAGTTAAGAGTTGTAGGGGGGGGGGTTGTGGGAAAGAAGCGGTTGCCAATCTTAGCATATTTGTAGAGGAGGTGCTCTTTGACGACCTTGTCCATGGCGGTGCGCACGTCGGGCATGATGGTCATGAAAGAGCGGAAATCGTGACGTTTGATGGAAGCGAGCAACGTATCCTCTGTGGAGAGGACAGTAGCGATGCGCTTGATACGGATGAGGGCAGCCAGCTCCCCAAAATAGTCGCCTGGACCCAGCGTCGCCAAAGGCAGCACTCCACCGTTGCCACTGGTGAAGACATCGAGGTGGCCGTCCAAGACGATAAATATCTCGTTGCCGGCATCGCCCTCCGAGCACACTCGGTGGCCCGTCTTGATGAACTCATAGTTGCACATCTCTCCAAGCACGGCAAGCTTGGCCGCCGATATATCCCGAAATAAAGGCACCTTGCGGAGATAGTCCTCCATATTGCAGTCAATAACGCGGCGGAGCGCTTTCAGGTCGAGGCGAGCGGGGACGTGCTCATCATCTTCTTCGATGATACCGGATGTTAATTCCTCATACCGTCCACGGTCAAGCTGCAAAGAACAGGAAGTAAAGCAGTGGCACCAATGAATACAGCAAGCGTGTGTCAAATAGTTGAGTGGTTGATAGGGGCACGATGAGCAGGGGAAAAGGACAGCATTACACAAAAAGAGCATCAAAGGAGGCCCACCATTGACTTGTTACCTTGAGCAGGATGGCACCGTAGAGGGAATCAATATACGTAGTATCCATGATGTTGTACAAGTCTTTGTGCTTGCCTGAATGGGACTTCCTAAGTTCTACTTCCGTGTTGCTGTTGGTGGTGTTCTTTGTCCTTGCACCTGCGCCCGAGTCAAAGTATGTAGTATACATGATGTTGTGCAATTCTTTGTGCTTGCCTGAGATGGAATTTTTGAATGAGATGTCCGTGGTAGTGTTGGTAATCATTACACCCGCGCCCTGCTCGACGACTGCACCCGGTAGAGAGTAGTTTGCGCCGCTGCTGCCATCATCCGAAGACGACTTTTGCTTGGCCAGACGCGTCACACTGGGAACCCAAATCAGATCACCTTTACGCTTGGTACATAAGACAAAACTTTGCTCTTTTGTCTTGGCATCGAGGCCGGCTTGGATGACGTACACTTGGACTTCTCCCTCCCCCACGACCAGCAACTCCCCTGCACACATTGGCACGCGGCAATGTGGAACCAAGGTCTCGAGACTAAAAAATGAAGAGAAATAAGCAAGGTCAGTCTCAGACAAGACCTTGCCCAAGGGTGTCTCTTTGAGCATGCTCAATTTGGTCTGGAAGTTCTCCCCACCCAGGCAGCTAGCTTGCGACAGGACGCCACCGCCCGTGGCTTTCATGACGCTACTCACCCCGTTGCCCATCGAGCGTGGCTTTGCTATGGTATAGAGATGATGAGTAAGTATAATACTGTTATTTCCCCAGCCTTTCTTTTGGCGAAAATAATGCATGAAAAGTGCGCGCCTAGCAGACAAAGAGGAACTGGAAGCAAAAAAGAAAAGGGGGATAAATATGGACCTGTTTGCATGAGAAGGTGCATATAACTCTTAGAGACACCTTCAGGCCACAAAGAGGTTAAGCATTGTATTTTATAAGCCTGCAGTAGTCAGGAACGCGCCTTTTTACTATAGTTGATGTTTATTAGTTTGGGTCTCTTTCCTCGGCTTAACGGCTTGATGATCGATCGATCGTTACCACACGTCGTGTGCGAGTGTGACGTTTTTTAATGCCTGTGTTCACAACATTTCATTTGTCTATGGTTAGTTGTGTCTCCACAGATGAGGCTTGCAGTCGCGCACTATCAAAAAGAAAGGAATGGGTGAAAATGGCACCGATGTCTGTCTAAAAGGAGGGTGGGCATCAATATTTTCTTCCAACGAAGTACGTGACCACATGCTGCAGAGCGTTTGTGCGTATCGTCACACAGAATCAATACACTGACATAAGTGTAAAAAAGCTGCAGCCATCGCTGGAGTGTATATTGATCACCTTGTCCAACACGACAGGGAGGGGTCTTGTCTTCCGGCCACTGTTCTCATTAATTGTGAGATTCTCTTTTGTTTTTTTTGGGATTGCAAAGAGCACGCCGAAGGAAAAGACATATTCGCTGGGTACTGTTGTTTCTTTACATCTTGCATTCCACAAGAAGTTTGTTTGCCGTTTGCATGCTTCCTTTTCCCCCAAATTCCCTTCCTCTCTTTGTCCACTTATCAAGTGGAGTAATTCGCTGCTTCTTGGACAGGAATAGCCCCACCTTGGGGCTATGAGGATCCCGGGAGCTCCTGCTACAACTGCATGGAGAATGATTAAGAAATGCGCAGAAGATAAGATAAGATGCGGCGTCTTATAATTCTCCTTGCTTTGCATTTAATATACTTTGTGGGTCACATGGTGATGATGTTGAATCTATCCTTGATGATGAAATAGAAGGGACTGCTGCTGCTGATCAAGAGGGAAAATGTGTCGCTATCTCTTTTCACATTTCCAAACTTCCAGCCCCCGCCCCCTCCCTCCCTCTCTTTCTCCTCCTCTCGCTCTCTCTTTGTCCGATTCTCTTTTCCTCTTTCTCCTCACACACCTCTTTCTTCTCACACTAATCCTTTTTGAAACTGAATTCTAACCCCTCGTACCACTCTCCTGCACCCCTTCGGATTTGATTGGTGCCATAGCCTTCTCTAGCCTTCTCACTTGTCCATTTAACACGCTGCTGCTACTATAGTGTCCTTCATCCCTCGATTCCTCTTTCCCCTTCTTTCCCTGTCCTCTTCCCAACCGTCTAGCTTTATCCTGTGGCGAATCGGAGGCGGAGGGAGAGATTGATGTAGGTGAGGATCTGGAAACCGAAGTTCATGATCCATAGCATGGCAATATCCCAGCCCATGTCACCGGGATTGAGCTCCACGAATTGCATGACGAGGAGAGCCAAAGGCTTGGGCAGGATGTGGATCTGCTGGATCATGAGTGCAGAAAACGTGTAGTTGACGAGGGACAGGGTCTGCAGCCAGCTCAACCAATCCGGCACAGAAGATCGTTCGTACAGAATACCAGAGAACATGATCATGGGCGCGACAAAGGCGGGGAGGATGGTCAGACCGATGAAGGGATTGGCAGAGAAGGAGGAGACGAACATCCCCATGGAGGAGGCGGCCCAGTTGCCCGAGATGAAGGTGAGCGCGAAGATGATAAACTTGCGGATGTCCGAATCCATGCCCGTCATCCAGTACAATAGGGTGATAAGTAGAAAGGGTCCGTAGGCCATGGGGGCGTCCACGATAAAGCGTGCGCACAGGTAGGGGCCGATGGCATTCGAACCTGAGAAGTACTCCCTCACGACAATCGCCCAGTCCAGCGGGAAGCGCATCATCACGGCCAAGGAGGCAGTGAACAGGTTTGCCACCACCACCGAGAAGAGCAAACCAAGCAGGTTGCGCCAATTGGTGCGGGCCTGCTGCCAGTACAACACGCCGAATAGTCCGCCAACGATAGCCGAAACCACGCCCCACAAGATAAATGTGACCCAATCGCGCTGCAGCTGAATGAATGCCCGCCACAGATTGATCTTGAAAAGTGTCCAGCTGCTGACTTGGCTGAATACCATCTGAAACTGTTTATGGCTCTCGTCGGCCGCCAGGGGGTTCTTGCGGACCATGTCCGAGGCGTTGTAGGTCACCACCAGATTGTTCATGCGCATCTTCTCCTCGACAGGGTCTGCGCCGGGGGTGGCCGAGATGAGCTTGAGGTAGAAGTCGGCTGGGTTGTAGTTGTCGGGGCACCGGTAACCCATAGAATTGAAGTACTTGATGGCCGCGTCCTGCCGGCCATGATAGGCGAGACGGCCGTCGCAGGTGAGGAGGAGAATGTGAGTGAACTGCTGGCACATTTCCGAGGACGGGCAATGCACCGAGGCCATGACGATCCGCCCCTGCTGGGTCAGGTCCTTCATGGTCGCAAAGATAGAATCTGACATCACAGAGTCCAGGCCGGATGAAGGCTCATCCAAAAAGATAAGGAGGGGGGCAAGCAGAAGCTCGGCAGCGATGGAGAGGCGCTTTCGCTCCCCGCCCGACAGGCCTTTGCGCATATAGATAGGGTCGGTGCCACCAACGATTGTGTCTGCGCATTTCTCAAGCTTGACGTCCTTCAGGACCTCCTCGACACGGTCGTGAATCTGCTTGCTGGTGTGCGTCCTACTCATGCGGGCAATGGCGTGGAAGAGCAAGTGCTCCCGGGGGGTCATGAACCCAAACAACAGCTCCTTCTGGTGGACGAGCACGGATAATGTGAAGAACTCCCCCGTGGGGTCGCGATTGTCGTAGTGCACGGCTCCCTCAAATTTGCGGTTGCGGAGGGAGATACACTCTAAGAGTGTCGTCTTGCCTGCACCTGAGGGGCCCATGATGGCCGTCAGCTCGCCGCTGCGGGTCTTTCCGGCTATAGGGGAGGGAGGGAGAAAATATAGGAGTGAGAAGGCGGAGCAGATGGGAGCGTCGTGTTTGAGCGAGTGGAATTAAAAAAAGAAGAGAGAAGGGAGTGACCCGCATCGGCACCTTGTGTTGACGGTGGAAGGGAAGGGGTACATATCTCATGTGATACGCATATACCCCCCCCCCCCTCCATCAGACACTCCATATATAGACGTACCAACGAGGTTTTGGAGGTTCTTATATCTCATGGGATACGCATGACCCCCCCCCCCTTAATCAAACAATCCGCATATAGACGTACCAATGAGGTTGAGGATGTTCTTCTTGCTCTTGCCGTTGCCGACTTGAAAGCTTGTCACATTCCACTCGAGGGAATGGGCACCCATGTCGATGGAATATTTTTTGTCGCCGTTGCCCTTGCAATTGGGCAGAGGCATAGACGTCACCTCCGCCGCAGGCGGAGCCTTGAGTTCAAGACCTGCCATTACCACTGTGGTATGTGTAATATGGGTGTAGGGGTGTGCGTGAGTGTGGCGCCCCAAACATGCTATAAGCTTTTGGCTAGTCAGGATCAAGGGTAGGGTTCCTTTCTCGTTCGTCTTCAGGCCAGAGAAGAGCTGAGGACTGGTCGTTTGATGCGTGCGTGTTCCTTGAGGGATGGGCCTGAAATGCATGAAGGACCCAAGGCGCTCTGCCGGCGAGACACCCGTGTCTTGACGCCCAAAGGAACCAAGAACTAGAAACTTTACGAACACACAGCACAGAGTTACATTACGGGAGCAGGAGGGTAAATGTACATGTTCGCACTCTCGACTGTGGGCCAGGGATGTCCACCACATCTCGATTCAACGCTTTTGACGAACATGATTTTTTTTTTCAAAATCTCCTCCATGGAACAGATTACACATGACGCCTTGGGAACATTCCAGGTGGTTCTTTGAACTATTTTTTGCGTTTCCAAGTACCAAAATGTCACATGAATGCACTATCATAGTCTGCATGGGAGGTGGGGGGGGGAAGGATGACACAAATATGACTTTAGCACCGTGAAAGCCCCTCACACACCCTTCCAAGTTGTTCTTTTGCGGACCCCGCCGCCGCCCCGGCCCTTATGTGTGCCCGCGATGAGATAGGAAGGCTCGGAAAGGCAGATATGATGACATAGAGACTGATATTATGAGGATCACAGGCGCCAGTAAGGTTCTTGGAGACGTCTCACGAGGCGTTGTCACCCCTAATGACCATTCACCTGAAATATGACGGTCGATTCCTTTGTCATCCCCCTCCTACCTGACTTGCAACGCCCCTATTATTTTTGTAATGAGAACAAAACATCATTCCTACCGCTGCGCACTGCTATGAGAGGCAGCCACTCGTCTTTATCATGCCAACGTCCGATGCTTTATCCCCGGAATCGGAATGGGCAAAGCTGGAGCATAGGTACTGTTTATGAGTAGTACGAGCGCCCTCATTTTTCACTCCTTTCCCTTACAAAATCTTGAGCCCCACATTTTACATTCAGAATCTATCGCATCTAGTTCGCCACGCAAAAGCATGAGGCGCTTTATGTTTGCGACCGCCGCCGCTACGTGCTCCTTGGCCATGCTCATTCTCCTCTGCCCAACCCATGCTATTTACGATGATTTTGACGGCTTTCTCCACTATCATGAGGTTGATGCTACAGCAGATGAAATCATATTCGATGCATCGGATATGATTCTGCCTCCTGATGTGTGGAGTGCCGTTTGTGAGGAGATTCCTCGCTGCGTGGCGTTCAACAACAAAGGTTTTCTCAAGGCCTTTCCCCGCAACGAGTCTGTGGACACCTACATCTCCAAGACACACTGCGGTGTGCATGGCAAGGCGAACCTGACGGAAGGAAGCTGCCTGAAGCCAAATGCACAGTTTGTGCACTGCCACGACGACCGGGGCAACCTGGACACCTTTTACAATGCTAAGGCGAATTATCCCCTGCCGCCGCATTTGGTAGCCGATGCCTGCCGCCGTGACAATCGTTGTGCAGGCTTTATGGTCACGCAGGATCGACAGATTGGAGTGCTGCTGGAGCACTTTGTCTCTCCCCCTGTCACGGACATCTGGACACGCGTACCAATGCAGAGCAATGCCACGCCTACCACGACGGGAATTTCACCATCTCTGCGAGGGCCCTACCGTTTGCGCTTGAGTGAAGAGCACTAAAATAGTATAGAAAGTGGTGGGGAAAACTAAGACAAGACGCAGGAGTAACTACGGGGGGTCGGTAAAGAGACGCTGTCTGGAGCTGTAGTACGTTCATTCGAAAAAGCAGAGGCAATGATCAGGAGGGAATCTCCCCACAACATTGCATGAATAAGCTGAGAGACGAAGTTTTCCATAACTAGAAGAAAGAATTTATCATCTACCAACCATTCGTTTTGATTTTACGGGCTATTGCAAATGACTATGATGATTATGGCAATATCTTTTTCTACTTCAATGTCGTCGTTGTCGCTGTCGGTGAGCTTTCTGATGTACCCTTCCTCGGCGGATAAGACCGCTCTCCAAAAATTAAGCTGCCCACACGCACGTTGGTGCTGCCGCGGGCAATAGCCTCCTCAAAGTCGCCCGACATGCCCATACTCAGTTCTAGTGACGCCGCCTCCAAGCCCGTAGCGCTCGCAACACGTTGTCGGGTCTCCACTAACTTGTCAAAGCATGTCAGGTCTCCCGGGGCGCCGATAGTCATGACACCCGCAAAGCTGAGGGCCGGGCAGTTGGCTAGGATATGCTGCGCAATCTCCACCGCCTCGTCGGCCGCCACGCCTGACTTGGTGTCTTCTCCGCTCGTGTCCACTTGAACCAGTACTTTGAGAGGCTCACCTTTGCGTTCCGTTTCGAGGACGGTGGCTGCGGCAGCCTGGAGACGGTCGGCGAGCTTAGACGAGTCCACCGCCTCTACCATCCACAAGTTGGCGACCTGGGCCACCAAAGGTTTGACCTTGTTGGATTGCAAGTGTCCTATAAAATGCCACTTAATGTCTTTGGGTAGCTCCCGCGCCTTTTCCAACACCTCGTTCACATAGTTCTCGCCAAAGTGACGCTGGCCCGCGTTGTATGCCTCTTGCAAGGCCTCGCCCGGCTTGGTCTTACTCACGGCCACTAGGCGGGGGAGAGGGACCATTTCCGCGCCCTTGGCCGCCTCCTCCACTCGAAGGCGGATCGTCGCCAGGTTCTCCGCCACGTTTTTGCCGTTCATGGTGGCGAATGTGATTCCTTGTCGTCGTCGTGGGTTTCGGGGAAAGGCAGTTCGCCCGAGTCCGCGCAGCAATTCACTACTTTGAAGGAAAGCCGTGGGGGGCCTCACCATGCAAGAGGTGCGCAAGACAGGGGAGAGTAACAGCAAGAATACGAAATTCAAACCGGTAGATGTCGATGTGGTCGTGACCGTGGTCGTCAAGGTTCGCTTTGTTGGCATGTACCAGGTAGAGAGGCGAGACCTATGTGGTGACGTAGGGGGTGGGGAGTAGGGAGGTCAGGTCGGGCTCTGTTTGGATTAAACGTGTGGTGCCCACCACAGGCTATTGGATGCATCAGACCAGACAGCAACAACCAGTACGAAGATGTGGCCTTGTCGGGGGCATCAGAAAGGGGATTGAAGCGATCGTCGCTGCCATCTCAGACAGGACGAAGACCCCTGCTACTCACACACACAGGAGAGGTGACGTTGGCCAGGCCATGGACGGCGATGGAACGCCCACAATCCGGACATGGGAGGCGTTTGTCGATTCTCCTGCCACCCTCTTTCAGCCGCACCATCACCCCGCCCATCTCCTCCGGCAGCGCGAGGAACATGGCCGGCTGCGAACCCGCACCACGGTCCCCGCTCCCGCATCCTACTACACTCCGGGCTTTACGCCTTTTGAAATGCGCCATCAGTTGGCCTTCGTCACGAAAAGCTTCGACTGTGTTGGTCGTGCCTCTCCACTGCGGCACGAGGGCTGCGTCAATGCTGCTTGTTGGAGCGAGAATGGCCAATTTCTCTACACAGCGGGCGACGACAGGCTAGTCCAATCATGGGACGTCACTCGGGGATTCAAGCATCTACGAGAAATTAATACACTCCACGAAGGAAATATCTTTGGCGTTCAAGTCGTCCCTGGCCATCCTGAGCTCCTGCTGACAAATTCAGCGGACGGAACGCTACGGATTCACGATATTTCTTCTCGCGGGTCCGAGCGCTTAGTGGGGACCTGTGATCCTCACGCAGTGATGCACGGATTTTGTTTCTGGGACGGAGGCTGTAGCGGAGGAGTGGGTCAAGTTGTCTTAACGGCACAGGGCAATGGTATTGTGGTGAAATACGACTTGCGGGAGGCAAGTAGCGCTGGCCAAGCTATGTATCGTCGTGGATCGCCAAGCGGCCAGCAGCTGTCCGTGAAGGCCGTCGTCACGCCCGACATTTACAACACCGCCAAGGGTATCTCGCCTTTCATGATGTGCTTGGGTGGTCACGGTCCTACTATAGAAGTCTACGACCTACGTCGTCTGCCCTGCATGGCAGCCAAGCCACTCCAGATGTACCGCCCGCAGGGCCTACCAGAATTCCTGAGTCAGACATACCTCGGGATGGAGGAAGAGGTGAGCGTAAGTGGCCTGGCTTATTCCAAGGACCGCGGAGAAATTCTGGTATCTTTTCAAGGTGACCAGATATATGGCTTCAACACTGCTGACGCTGCCTGTGGCGAGGGAGGGGAGACACACGAAGCCTGGTCTGTAGGTGGCCACATCAATTCGCAAACGTTCCTCAAGTCTGTCACCTATTTCGGACCGCGTGAAGAGTACATTGTGTGTGGCGATGATTTGGCGCACACGTGGATTTGGGACCGGAGAAGCGGGATGCTCGTGAATTTGGTCTGCACTGACATGTCGGTCGCGAATGGGTGTGTGTCTCATCCCTTTTTGCCCATGCTAGCTTGCTGGGGGATAGATGACACGGTCAAAGTTTTGGCTGTGGGGGGTCGTTATTCTTCTTTCAAAAAGGATGAGAGTGTGGACAAAGCGCTGGAAGAAGATGATAGCGCAGCGGATACATGCACAACACGACAGGGAATGGTGCGGCGGAGGCTGCGGAGGGGAAGAGGAGGAAATGAAGAACGAGGGGGAGGAGAACGACAAGCACATCCATGGGATATGGAATGGTTGCAGTCGCTTCCGAGTATATATTTTGGGACCGTTCTGGAAACTGGGATGGCAATGGGCGTGTTCAGCAATCCTGGAAAGCCCAGGATGGTCTATGATCACGAGCGCTATCGCCAGCACGTCAAGCGCATCCGTCAATTTATGTCCGAGCCCTGCGACCATCTGCCTGATTACCCGACTGACTGTAGCAATTCTTTTACTTTAGATGAGCTAGAGGGCTTGCTCCTGCAGGTAAAGGAAATGGGGAATTTCTTCTTCAAAGCCAAACAATACGGACGTGCTTCGCGCTGTTACAAGAAGATTCAAATGTGGCTCTATTCTTTGGCTGGGATGAGAGTGAAGATTTATAAGATGCAGGTGGAAGCGTCTGCTTTGGGAGAAAGGGACCAGTTTGATCGGCTTGAATTTCCGGTGGGGTCGACGTTGTCGCCGTCGGTGCAGCAGCACACGCGGTGTCAGGCTGTGGTAGCCAAGCATCTGAAGGGGACATCTGGACCCGTGGGCGGGGAAGCATTAGCGGAGGATAGAACAGGCGAGGAAGTGAAAGACGTTATGTTCACACGTCTGCTTAATCTGCTTGTGACAGTTCACTTGAATATGGCCATGACGGCCCGGGCACTTGGACACCACCTGGCTGCTATTTCTTTGTGCACCTCTGTCATCCGAATCAAACCACGGGAAGCCAAGGCGTTCTATCTCAGGGGTGTCGCGGCATTGGAGCTGGGGGAGAATTTCGAAACTACTGTCCAGGACCTCGTGAAGGCTCGTGATCTAGCGCCTGGGGACGCACTCATCGCTCGCAAGCTGGCTGAGGGGAGGCGGCTGCTCAAGGCGCAGCAAGCCCGCGAGTTCCGAGCTTATGACACCTTCTTTTCGTTGGCACCAGATGAAGAGGAAGAGGATATGAGTGGAGCGAGACAGGGAGAATGTTGAGGAAGGCTAAGGGAACCATTTCCAATACAAGAAAGCGTATGGATGGGGGAAGATGTGCGTTGTTTTTGTTATTAATAGCATAAGTTATACAAAGTGGGAGGGAATAGGCAAGAGTTGGACAAGGCTGGAATCGAGGACAGGGCACGGGTTTGACACACCCGGGGCATACGAGACTGTAAATAAGATGTACCGACCCCAGGCACAAAGCTAGATAAAGTGAATATGAGCCTTATGACCCCTTCCTCTCTTTTCCAAATTTAGTGAAATGAGAAATGATATTGCTTCATGTCTATTGCTTCTTTCTTTTCTGCATATGGTTGCTTTAAGTTTAGCTCGGGGATTGCGTAGAATACTATGGAGGGAAAAGTCTCTTTTCTGACCGACCGATAATTCGCTGAATCGCGCCAGACAGTGAAATTATTGGTGGGGTGGGGTGGAGCGCGCATGAATGGATAAGTGAGAGGACCGAATAGTCATTTTACAAAAGTAATTTATATTCTCTCTTCGTCCTTCTCCTTCCTCCCACCCAATCAATCCACCGCTCAGCCTGGGAGGTCTTATTTGGTCGGTGTTGTGCTTTCGCTAGTTTCGGTCTCCCATGTCGTCCCACCGACCTCCTCCCCCTCAGCGCTACACCTGCTTTAAGGGAAAGAGGGGGAATGGGTTGCAGACCAGGGGGTGACTTCATGTTTGCTTCCCAATATATCTGAGAGAGATAATCCTCAAGGAAAGAATATAGGGATTTTTGAGGGTCCCGCTCTTCCTCGTCCCTCTATCGCTGTCTATGCGACCCTGGGAGTTTGTCCTTGCCAAGTCCTCATTTTTTCCAGTTTGACTGCCCGCTCTTCTCCTTCCGAACTCTCCCAAGACGGGTTTCCTGGAATCTGCCGTCAAATCCTACCCATAACTTGATCCTCTTTCTCATCTCTTCGTCATTATTTCATGTGATGCGGGTCATGGCCTTTAAGCTTGCCGTAAGTAGTAGTAGTACAAAAATGCGTTCTCGCTTCTTACCGCTCCTTTCTAGTCTTTCATCATATCTTATTATTGCCCTTCTTGTTCTTCTTGTGCCTCTTCCCTGTTTCTTTTAATTCTCTGCTTCTTCTAATTCTCTCATCACCAAACAAACATTTCTTCTCTTTGATATTACTCGCAGGTTCCTTCGATCACCACGACGACACAATTACCTCAAAAATAGGATATTAAAAACAAGCAGACGACGAAAGGAATGTGAAAGTCTCCTTTCCCGCATCTTCGCGTCATTTCCTCCTCATCTGCCACCTTCAGTTTCTCACCGAAAAACAAGGAGGAAGCTTCACAATAGTGGACATGCAATTCTGCCCCTCCTCCGTCTCTTCCCTACTCCCTTCCCCCTCTCCATCGCGTTTCCCTAGTCCTCGAGAAGCTCGTCCAGATCCATCAACTGAGTAAGCAAAGCCGATGAGCCCCCATCCGCTACGCCGTCAGCCGCGGCCGCCTCTGCCGCGGCAACAGCCCCCCCGACAATAATATCGATCTCTTCGTCGCGGCGGACAAAGCGGCCTTTGACGCGAGGGCGGTTATCCGCAAGCTTCTTCCGGCAGTCGTACTTAATCTTCTTCCGCCACACGCGACGCCCGCGCTTCGCCTGGAAACGGGCTACGCGCACCTTCCGCTCTTCCAGCGTGTAGATACCGATGCGCGCGATGCCGTCCTTGGGGATGATCGGCAGCACTAGCGTGCCCCCATTCCCGTTCGGACTGTTGACCATAGTCGCGTTAGTGCAACCATTGCTGCTGCTGGTGGTGCTGGTGGTTGTCGGCATACTTGGGGTCAAGATAGCCTTATGCGGCGTCTGTGGCGTGGGCAGGAGGGAGGCCGCCGAGATGAGCCCGCTGGACGTTGTCCTGAGGCTGGTGCCACCGGTGACTGCGCCCGTCGGAGAAGATCCTCCCTTCTTAGGCTGAGAATTGGATGTGGCCTGCGAGGCGCTGGTAGTGATGGACGTCTCCTTCTTGACGGCCTTGTTTTTGCTGGTGGTGGTGGCGGCACTCATGCTGCGGTTGCTGACGGGATCGCTGATGTCGGTGCTGCTAGCACTGGTGCTATTGCTAGCGGAGGTGCCCAGAAAAGATACGCTATTGCTCCTGCTCGCTGTATCCACAGGCATTTCCTGCTTGACCCGCATGTTGCCCAAAGGCAAGCCACTGCCGTTGCCGTTGCCGCGTGGGCCGCTGCTTGGAAATGGGGCCGCAGTGCCGACAGGAAGAGAGCCCTTGGCCATCAGTCCCTCCGCCTCCAGCATCGTCAAGCTAAAAGAGCCTCGGCGCGAGGACAGGCCCGAGGTGGCGCCAGCCGCCAGCTGCTCCAGGGTCTGCATGTCTAGGTTGGACAGGTCAAACGAAAAACGGCGGCTGCCCCCACTCCCGGCAGCGCCCGCCGGCACAGCGCCTTCAACTTTCAAAAAGTCTTCCAAACCTTCCAGCAGGGCCATTTTCCCTGTGACGAAAGGGAGTGGGGAAATAAGGTCTGGATAGATATATGGGTGAAGCTATACATGTGGCTTCCTTGCATTTGTCCCACCCCTCAGCGGCGCCCCCTTTGTTAAACCGTCATTCCAGATATCTCTTCACAGAATATCGTGACTAGGGAGACGCGACAACTGATTTACCCACACGAATAACGGCTGGATTATGCGGGCACATTTTCCCAGCATGCAAAAAGCCACCATGTGAGACGAAAAAGATGCAACATGACAAGACACGGAAGGAAAGAAAATGTGCTATTACAAATATCCATCTACCCCTCGGCCCTGTCAAGATCAACACTCCTTACTTACATCCTTCTCCTTTGTCCCCTTCCGGCGCCGCGCTGACGGTGCCACCGCTCGTGCTGGTGCTCCCGGAGCTCGACGAGCTGCTGTTGCTGCCGCTCGCTTTGGTGCTGGAGACGCTGCCCCCCAAGGCGGCGTGTAGGTGGGCCATGACTTCGGCTTCAGTCGACGAGGCGCTGGCGTCGTCATCTAAATCCTCATCGTCGTCCATAAAGACACCCGTGTAAGAAATCATGCCCCCATCTTCCACCATGAAGGTCGCACCTGCTCCCCCCTCCTCGGCTCCTCCCCCGCGCTCGGCCATCATGTAGTTGTCCAGTAGTTTCTCCATGGGGTGGCCCAGCGAGGGGGCCGCTTGCATGCTCAAGGTACTCATCGTGTGTGCGTGATGACTTGTCCTTGAAATCTTGTGGGTCTCGTCGGATGGCCTAAGACCTTTGAGGGCGAAGTACAGGGCTCACTCTCAGCAACAACACTGCTCGCACGCACGAAGAGAGGGGGGGGAAGTGTGGAGTGGCAAGCGAAAGAGAGGTGAGACAAGACGGAACATGTGTATCGCAAAGCCCCGCAAGACAAGTTTGTATTGTCCAGGCATGGAGGGAAAGGCCATACGACCGTATTTGGCAAAGTTAGATGGACATAAAAACAAGTGTCGACGAGCTCAACATGCATGATCACTCTCTTCGTTCGCCGGCGCGTCCCTTCTGAACAACACGCGGACGAAATCTGAGCGCCAGTGAGTTAAAACCTCAGCTCATCAACCCCTTCTACATATGAGGACTTCTTTCAGGGCAACTTGGGGTGTTGCGTTCGATTGACGCGCATGGGAAAACGTGATGAACGGGTGGCCGAGGAGAAGCTTGCTCCGCCTCCGCGACGAGAGAAAAGCTTCCCTGCAAAAGGATAAGGATACGGGCCTCTTCATAGCGAGCATTTACACTTTGCTACAGACGCTCCAACCAACGCTTTTTAAAGAGAAATTTTACTCTTGAGATCTCTTCAGGTCCATTCTTGGAATCCTTTGCCAATCCATGGCGCAGTGAAGCCACTTGACAAGTACGTCACTTTTGAATTGAGGAGACAAAAACCCGAATCGACCCGATTTCTGGTGACGAAAGTTGGACATGAAGCGACGAGAGGTTTTGTTGGAAAGAAGCAACGACTTCGAGCGACAAGTTGGGCGCATGGGCACCTATTTCGGGGCATTTTTCACATTAATTCTCTTCCAGAGTGTTTTTAGGAGGGGCCGTGGGTGACAACACAAGTACACAGTTTCATATGTGTCTGATGGTCTTGCAGAGTTATAACGTCTACGATATGGCTTGAAAGGCGCAGTCGTAAAAACAAGGTCTTTTTGTGTTACACATAATATTTCTTGCCTCACCTGCAAAGGGAATTCTTAGCCTCCTCTGCATACAATGTATAGCATCGTTGTACTCGAAAGTCATGGATCCTAGCCTGCACTCACCTCGAAACCATCACTCCCATTGGAAGATGAAGAAGTGGGGAAAAACTATATGAAACTTAGACTTAGTTTTTGGAGCGAAGAATTTCAACCTTTCTCACTGTACACGCATGTTCATGTTCTTTTCTTTTGTATGCTGATTTCATGCTTTGTTTTGTATCATGTGCTTTTTTGTTTGTACATCTTCACTGTTGGTGCATTCACATCCTCACAAATCCCCTTATCTTCAATCACATTTCCTTGGAGGTTATTATATCGCCCCGTCGCATTCAATGCCCCCGCCTGATTCACATTACCATGCCACACCCTCTTTTCTGTTTCACCCCCGTTGCCATGCCAACCATCTTTCCCCCCAAACTAAATGTACTGCTCAAGGCGATGTTCCCGACGCAACCATTCCGCGACCGCGAGGCACCTCCATATCATCATCCATGTCGGATGTGGACAGAACAGGGGAAGAAGATGGGACCAAGGTCGACGACCCATGTTCCGTGTATTCATTGCCAGTGCTGCTAATGGAATGGTCCGAGAGAACGCTCTTAGACGTCTCATTGTGCTGAAAGGATCCCAACTCTGTATGCTTGAGCAGCTTCTCCATAGTCATATGCAAGAGGGCTACCCGTTCCCGCAGGGCCTGGTTTTCTGCCTGGAGCTGCCGGATCTTGCTCTTGTATATTCCCGGGCTCCTGCCGAGGCGCTGGTAGTGGGCACTGTCCAGCAGGGGAAGGCTGCTTCCGTCCCCCGGAGGCTGACCAATGGCCGCGGCTGCTTGGGATGAAGAGGAGGGTGTGGTGGCAGCAGACTCGAGCATGTCGGCGTCGTCGTCGTCAAACCGGCCGCTATCGCTCCGGCGCAATGCGCTGGCCAGATGCGGGAGAGGAGTCATGTCGTTCCTATGGCGCTGAGGAGTACTGCAGCGGCTGCTGGCATTGCTACTAGGTGCCAAGGGAGGGAGCATGCCGTTGCCAGGGCGAGGCGTACTGCCGTTGCCAAGGCTAAGGTGCATGAGAGGAGAAGGAGGAGCACCGTTGCCGCCTAGGAGGGCGTACTGCGACGACGAGATCCCATTAACGTTAACATTTACAGGGCGTGTGGGACTGCTGATGTTGTGGGGGTGGCCCAGGGCCGAGTAATAAGACATGCGGCGAATCTTGCTAATGGCATCTGTGAGGGTGCGCTCAATGTAGGTGTTGTGCTTGATGTGCTGCAGGTGCGGCCACACAGACCTTCTGCCGTTCAAGATATAATGTTCCATTTCCGCCTCGGTCGGGTTCTAATGAAAAGAAAGAAGGGGAAGAATGATAACATGAAGAATGTATAAGAAAAAAGAAGAGGCAGAATAAAGAGCAACCGAGGAAGAGATCTTATCCAGGAAATCAAAAGGAAAGACGATAAAGGATACAAAGAGTTATCGGACATATTTATGGTCTCACTACATCCATACCTCTCAGCAGTCTCCCTCATTTCTATCTTTCCTACCTGAAAGGCTTTGAGCCCAATCATTTCCGACATGCGAAAGCGTGGTGTCAGAGTCACATGGCCAGAATAGCTCTGCCGGAAAATGCCGGACAAATCCTAGAGAACAAGAAGCAGGAGAAGAAACGAGAAAGTATGAGGTGATATGAAGGGCTGGTGAGAAAAGAAAGGACAAGGGACGAGGAGCACAAATCAATGCAGCATCGAAGCGTGCATACCTGACCAAATACACGCGGAAGCAGTCCGAGCTCGGCCAAAGATGTGACGCGGTGCCTGATGTCCGAATCGAAGTAGCGGAAGAGACGCCAGTAAAAGGAGGATTCCGCCGGGCTGTGCGTCTTGCGCAGGAAGGGCACCACGTGAAAATTGACTTGGCTCACAATAAAGTGTGAGACGGCAAAAAGCGCGGAGATGCGGCGGAAGGGTAAGTCAGCCTGGAGGGAACCGTCCACGTACTGGACACCATCCATCTCGAAGGGAACGATTTGGCCGCGCTCGTCCTTGCACTGCAAATAGTTGGGATGCATGATGCCGGGGAGCGCGCATGAGGCCGCCACCGCACTACGGATCAGGACATTCGGAGTGCTGATGTGGTTGAGCAAGATACGCCTGGGCCCTCCCAATCCCTGGCTCCCCAGCGTGGACGCGGCCACCGAGATGCAGACGTGCTTGTGGGTGTGTTCAAAAGCCTCCTGGAAGGTGTAGGAGCCATAGTAGAACTCGCACGTCTTCTGAAACTCCTTGTTGTCAATCAGACTGCTATTCTTCAGAAAGTGCTTGGCTTGGTCGAGGATTGGGGGGAACCATACAATTTTTCGTCGCTTCATTTCACCGTTGCGCTTGAAATCTGTCGAGACCTCTTTGACGAGCACCCGCTCCATTAGCTCTGCCTCTGAGTGGATCGCCACCATACCGGCAATGATCGAGCCACCCGAGGCCCCCGAAACGGCACGGATGTACTTGTACAAGCCTTCGTCGATCAAAGCACGCACCACGCCTGGTTTGGGTTTCGTGGGCGAGAGGAAAACGAGGGGGAGGAGAGGAGGGTGGAAGTGCTAGAATGAGTGACGCTGGTCCAACAAAGGCCTTAAGCTTGCGAGCCGTCAACATACGTCATAACATAGACCAAGCGCTAGGATGTCTTATAAAACCAAACATCTCGTGGTGATGTGTTGGCGCTCATACTGCAGCAATCCCTGCCCGACAGCAAAACCGGGATCTCCCGCGCCGTAGTGGAGGTTGCCGTTAAAGGGTTCGACCATCCCCGCTGACAGATATCGCGCAATCACGCAAGCATAACTCCCCCTGACCCCGTTCTCTCTTTCGTGCTTGCCTGCGTGGTACATGCTGATGCTTCCACCTCCCGAGAGCAAGAGCGCCGTCTGCCCCAGGGCCTTGCGGGCCTTCTTGATAAAATGCATCTTCTCCTCTCTTGAAAGTTCATCACAGTCGACGAGATACTTGATACAATCCACCACTTTCTGGTCATATTGCTCCACCAGCAACTTGGTTCCGCTCAAGGCCCTATTGTGTAAAGCCTGGAGAAGGGGGTTGAGTGGGGCGGAGGTTGATGTGGATGCATGCTTTGATAAGACAAGAGAAATGTCCCGTCCGACTGCTTCTGATCGTCTCTTCGAATCGTACCCGTTCGTCGATGCCAAGATGGTTCCTCTTGAGCAAACCATTAAGCAGGATGAAGATGAGCTTGCTGGTGTCTTTGGTTTGCAAGCAGTAGTCCAGCCTGGAAATAGTGGACTTGAGCGTCGCTGCCTGCGGCAAATCCGTCTCGTCATCTGATCGCCAGTCCAAGGCACCATCTTCAGCGTCCACCTGCTTGGCTAAAGCATCAAATTCCTCCCGGTCTCTCGCTGTGAGAAGACGATGGCGTGTCGAAGCCGCCGCTTTCGGGAGCAGGAAGCCCCGCAGCACTCGGTAGACCGTGTAGCAGGACTTCAGCACAGAAATCATCCACACGTCAACTAGAACGTGCAAAACAGTAAACACGCAAAACACTGTGCGCGAAATGCCAAGTATGGCGGAGAGTGCGATCCAGAATGTCCATCCCCAGATCTGTAGGAGTATGGGCAACAGCAGTACAAGGACAAGCACGAAGACAATCATCCAAAACGTCCCTGGGATGTATTGCACGTATTGACTCTCTCGCCAGCTTACGGAAAGCCCGGCAGCACATTCTTGCGCCCCGTGAAGCCATTCCGACAGGCCCAACGAAGCCTGCGACAGCAGAATCGGCATCACTTGCAGGTAACGTCTCTCGCCTCGCCTTGTGCGAGAGAGAAAACAAAAGCTAAGGGCACAGCATGCGCCGGTGTCCGTTTGTCCTTGCCTGGAGATGCGCGCTTACTGTGGAAGAGGCCCGTGTAGTTGCTTGCTATTTGCCGGGAGGGGGAGGCAAGAGGGATGTGGCGAGTTCACGATTCTGTCACTCGAGCGCGACCTTGAGGTGTCCGGCGAAGCGCTTGCATGCGGTGCAGTGCATGCGTGTGCGCAGTGTGTCGTTCCGGCGGCCCTCTTTGAATGGTAGAAAGGGGATGGACATAAATATATATTGTGTCTTTCACTAGCTAGACATGGACTGCCCACGTTATTGCACATTGCACATCGACTGACACCTTACTCTCGTGGGTGTTACGCGTACGTTTCCTTCAACCAACCATCACCTCGGTTTCTTTCTTTGCATTTTTGTGTTCCCTTCTTTCTGTACAACTGCGCGATCGTGCGTTTTCTTAACAAAAATTCGACAACCTAGACATCATATACATACCTGAAAGCACAACCATCCCTCCTCTTTTCATCACTTACGTAGCTGTATGAACGATCCGCAATTTACTTTCTCTCCTTGTGTGGAAAAAACCACCTGCTCCGGGAACACAAATCTGATCAGTCTCAGCCACACTCTCAAATTGACATCCTGCTCTTCTTCCCTGTCCCTATCTTTACTGTGCAAAAAAGCCCTCATTCCTTCATAGCTCCTATCCCTTCTTGAGCAGTCCACGCACACGTTTTCCCCCTGCCCTCACAACCAACGTGTCCTCCCACAAAAAGGTCTTACAGCGAGCTCCTTCTGGCCGGGCGCAGCAAAAGAAGTATCTTCCGCAGTGCTCGCTCTCCGTCTTCTTTACTTGTCGTCTCGCCATAGGCTCGCCGTGGCCACTGCATCGTGGGACTTCCTCTTTCTTGGGACGAAATGCATCGAGGAAGATCTGTCGCTTGTTCGCTTCTCCCGTCGGGTCAGAGAGGGGTGCAGCCACTGCCTCCTCAATTGTTGACGAGGAGGAGAACATAGAAGAGGCAATAGTCAGGTCCACGCTGACCGCCGAAGAAGCAACAGCGGCCATGCTACCTGGTCCCTCGCCATTCGTGGTTTTCATTTGCTTGGAGATGCCAAAGTGGCCGAGAGTCAGCTGGAGCTTCGATGCCGGACGCGTTGTCATCGATTCAAGTGTCCCTGCGCGTTTCTTGCCACCAGCGTTTCCTGCCATATCGCGTTTTCCTGCTGCATGCTTATCTCCGTAAGAAGTGCGTGGAATTTGTTCAATCAAATCAGGAAAGGCTGCGGTTGACGACCCCAAGAACGCATGCATACCAATCTGCTTGGTGCGAAACTCGGCAAATGTGGATGTACACAAAGGCGGAAGGCCCTTGTGTTCCTCTCCCGGTGCGAGGAAAGGCGATGTGGGGGAGGCAGGGGTAAAAGTGCCGCCGTGTTCATCGTCAACAGTGGAAGGGAGTGAAGTAGCAGAAATATCGAAAGTAAAGCATGCAGTGACAGGGCAGTGATCGCTCCCACCAACCTCCTGCCGTACCTCGGCTTCTGTCAGCTGTGCGATAGCTGGCGCCCTCCCTCCGATCCCGCAGAGACCCCCAGATGCTAATATGTAATCTATCCTGCGCCCAAAATTGGTTTGACGGGCACCTGTCTGATTGCACCAGCAAGTGAAAGCGTTTGGCCGCTTAGGATGGAGGACGCGAAACGTATCGATCAAGAGAGCACGGCCTGCCCACGGCTTCTGATCCACCTCGGCCCCGTCTCTTGTACGTCCTGCTTCATCCCCATCCACCCCTCCCTTGAGTTCGATAGCCCGCGGGGCCAGGAGATCTCGAATCCACTGTACCCATGGTGAGGCCAAAAGTTGCTCTTCTGTAGGCGCTTCGACCGAATCTAGCGCTTGAGACACGGCGTTCAAATCTCCACAGAGCACTACTTGCCGCCCCGCCGCAGAAAGAGTTTGAACGCGGGCTGTTAGGGCAGCATTAAAAGCCTTTTTAAAACGAGCGCGCGCAGGCCGGCTGTTAAACGGAGCGTACACGTTGATAAGTACAAACGCCGCGTGGTCTGTCATGACCACCCGGCCCTCCTTATCCATCGAGCGTAGTAAATCCAAGGGACTCGTTGCCTCAACCAGCTCTTCGGATGTTGGCCCAGTCTTTTCATTATAATCGTCCTTTAGAGCCACTACCCCTTTCCGTGAGTCTCCACCAAATTCTTTTCCTCTTCTACAACCTTCACCTCCTGCTTCCCTACACCCAACCGTAGCCGCTGTTGCCGCGCGATCCTCGACCCCTCTCCGCTGGTCGTCTAAGTTACAGTCGTCTAACTTACAGACGACTGCCTCCCAGGCTTCGCGAAAGTCCGCGCAGGCAAAAGGACACCTCTTTCCTTCGGCTGTGCTCGGTAGGTCGTTAAAGCCTCTCTTGGAAATGTACGAACAGCAGATCAGGCCCGCGACCGCTGCCTCTACCCGCATTTCCTTCTTAACGTAAGTAACGACGCCTGAGTAAGCTCCCCCATGTGCCGCACCCCTTTGGCATCGCGAAAAGAAGGCGTGGTAGCCCTCCAATATTGCCACATCCTCGGTAAGCATGTCATGTGGCACCTTTGTCTCCTGTAGGCACACACACGCAGGCTCTCCCAACTCGACCAGCTTCAGCCTGAGCCAATTACTCCTGCCAACAACATATTTGTCCTTTGCGAGCGACCGGAGTGCGGCAACGTTCCAGCTCAGAATGGTCACGTCTTGCATCGCGGGGGGGTGGGAGAAAGACAGAGTAGCACGCAGGCCAGCGCGCAGCCGCACTCAGTAGCCCAGCGGGGGAGGGTGGGAGGAGGTTTAACAGTAGAAAGCCGAGCAAAAGTAGAGCCCCGCTCATTCCTTGTGACCTACCATGCAACCTAAGGAGGACAAATAGACGTCCTGCCTATCGTGTGTGGAATGTGGAATGGGGGGAGGCTGTTTAGGGCGTGTATGATGATGATGACGATGATGGTCGCTTTCAGCGACTAGAGGAGTTTTGTATGGTGGTAAAAGTTAGAAGGCCTTCCCACCCTTTTAACTTGCGAATACTTCCATGACAAGGCACAGTAAGTAGCATAACCGCACAAGCTGATGGCAGTCTTCTCTGTAGATGCCGGTGCCTCGCTTTTGGCTACCGCGTTGTCGGCTTCTACCATTCTCAATTGGAGCAGGAAGGGAGATGGATAGATGGATTGCTTAGACTACATCGGACACGCACATGCACACAGGCATACCACCGTCCAGCTCCCTTATCCTTCGCCACGGACAGAACGACATTAAGCGGACCACTCCGTGCCTCCCCCTTGGTCGGTCGCCGCGCAAAGGGAGCACCACAACCACTAACGCACACACGAGATACTGCGCAAAGCACGACGGCCCTCAACCCTGCCACACTCTCCTTTCTTCTTCAGAAGCGGCACACATAAGCAGACCGACAGCATTATAGACGCCCCAGGCAGCAAGGCAAGTAGGGCGTATTCATCCGACGAGTAGAGACGAGTGTATTTAGAGGCCGTTTTGACGGGGAACTGAAACAAGGGCGCACGGGAGGGGTCAAGCAAGGCTTCCTTCCGAGGCCAAGTAGTACAGGAGAAACGACAACGTCAAGCATCTTCGCAGTCAAGCGCAGTACGAGCACAACCATCTGGAGTAGTGCTCAGGAGACGACTTTACGAGGCTGTGACGGCCGTATTATCCCGGACCTGGACGCCCCCACGCACCAGATGAGCAGCAAGAGCGGCACCGCCGCAGGTCCGCGGCCGGCCGATGTCAATGTCAGCGGGAATACTAGCGATGAAATAAAGCCTCCTGCTTCCAATTCTACCTCAGCACCTTCCTCTATGCCTGGGGATTTGCCCAAAAAAATGCTGAGCGCGGCGGCCCAGGCCTACAAACCCATGAAACTGCGGCCGGACGCTCACGTCTTCATTCCCGGTGCCACCTTCAAGCCACCCACTCCCGCAGCCGGAGGCTGTAGTGGACCTCCATTGAATTCACGGGCTACCTCGACTGTTGCAACCGCTGGCCTCAAGCCTCTTATGGTGGCACGCAGTGGCCCCTTCCCCGGGGCCCCCATATACACAAAGCATCAGCAAGCCTACCTCCAACACCCGCTCCCTGGACCGCCGCAACACCATGTCAAGGACGCTGGGGTCAAAGCGGGCGCACTTCACGTAGGACCAGAGACTGGCCACCCCCACTCTCATCATCTGTACCAGCCACCTCAGCAGCAGGGCGTCAAACCTCACCCGCCGTCGCAACACAAGCAGCAGCAGCCAGCTCCGACGCATACCAAGCAGGGGAAAGGGACACCACAGGTGCTGTCACCCCAGACAGAGAGCATGTCAATAATTTCTGCCAGGAATGGCATTCCGGCCACGGCTTTGAGTACAGCCTCGGCAGCCACGAGCGCGGGGACTACCGCTGCGCCTATGCCTGCGCCTGCTTCGTCGACCCCTCGCTCTAACGGGGAGACCACCAAAATTAACCCATCCAATTCCCCGGCCTTGGTCCACCCCCAGCCAACCAAGGAGGTACCAGTCGGGCTAGAGCGCGAAAACAGCGGCGTATTTTCCTCATCCCTGTGGAGAAGAAGCGGCGCGGACAAGCCCAGCACCCCCACTAGCTCGGGCAGTAGTCCCTTTGGGGGCAGCGCGGCCGTGGTGGCGGCGCCCTTGGCAGTGAAGTCCTACCGCGCCAGCAGCCACGAGGATTGGGAGCGCGAGCTGCAGCCGGCCATCCCCGATGCGCCGGCCGTAAAGGGCATGCAGCAATACTACGCTCGCGACCTCCTGCGCATTCGCCGAGTCGTCGTCGAGGCGTCCACCCTTGGTTCACTGCCCACCAAGCCAGAGGGCAGCGATATCCCCGCCGAGATCCTCAATACCGAGCCTCCGGGCGCCTCACCCATCGCTCCTGCCGCTGATGTACCCAGCCTGTCGTTGGAAGCCCCGCAGCCACAGCGTGCGCGCACGCCGAAGGTGCCTGAGGGCCTGCCGAGGCCACGCAGCACCACGGGTTTCGACGGCCCGGGTGGAGGTGGGGGAGGGGGTGGCAACAGTGGTCGCAGTACCCCACGGGGTGATTTGGAGCCCCCGGTGTTCGGCCGGCAGAGCAGTCGGGACAGGCGTGGAGGCGGTAAGGCGGGTGGGGGAGGGCGAGGGGGGGGCGGGGGCGGGGGCAGCTACCGCAAGGCGTCACCCCCACTGGAGGAAGACGGGTACGGGCCGAAGCGCATCGAGGAGGAGCGGCGATGGCGACCTGAGTCGATCATGCTACGGCGGGCAGGAGGTATGGATCCGGAGGACCCGGAGAAGAAGATCAAGCGGGCGCGGGCGCTGCTGAACAAGCTTTCCATGGAGAAGTTCGATAAACTGAGCGCTGAGTTTGTAAACGTGGGCTTCACCTCAGACGCTCTGCTTTGGCGCGCTATAGACATTATTGTGGCCAAAGCGCAGGAGGAGGTTCACTTCTCATCCATGTATGCAGAACTCTGCCTGCGCCTGTCCCGTACGCCCCTGGAAGGCTTGGGCGAGACCGACAAGGGTAAGCTTTTTCGCAAGATCTTGCTGCACCGCTGCCAGGAGGAATTCTACGAGGATCTGCCGACGCGCATGGCCAAGGTGGATACAGAGCCCGAAACGGCAGGACTGGGACCGGAGGAACGCGCGGAGAAAAAGCGTATGTCTAAGTTCCGGTACCTGGGCCACATGCGCTTCATCGGCGAGCTGTTTCTGAAGGAGCTCTTAAAGGAAGAGCACGTGCACGACTGCATCAAGGAGCTGTTTGGCGAGGAGGACAACCCAGACGAGGAGAAGCTAGCCTGCCTGTGCAAGCTGCTCAGTACCACGGGCAAGAAACTGGAGCTGCTGGCCGAGGTGAACGCCGAGACGTCCAAGAAGCAGCGGCGACTGCTGAATAAGTACTTTGAGGAGGTAAAGACGCTCTCGGAGGCGACTGGCCTGCTCAATCAGCGTACTCGCTGTCTTCTTAAGGATCTGTACGAGCTGCGCCAGAATGGCTACGTTCCGCGCCGCGCCATTGAGACAGCAAAGACGCTCTCCCAGGTACACGAGGAGGCGGCGCGCGAGGCGCTGGCGAAAGGGGGTTCGACGTCTGGCTCCAAGGGTGTGGGTGTAGGGAAAGTGGCAAACAGTGGCGGAGGGGGAAGCCGCGGAGGCGTGGGAGGGAGTACGCAGGACGTGCGCAAAGAGCGTGCGTTGGGCGAGGCCAGTCGGCAGTCGTCGTCTGCATCCTTGGCTTCGACGTCGGCTCCAGACGAGGACGGATGGGAGACTGTGGGTTCCAAAAAGGCCATCAGCAAGTCGACCAGTAAACAAAGCCTGGGTCGGTCCGCCTCCAACAACAGCCTGAGCGGCGGGAGTGGGGCCATGAAAAAGACGGGCAGCAACGCCAGTTTCGGGGCCTTCTCGGTGCTGCAGGAGGAGAAACGGAAGAAGAAGGAACATAAGGACAAGAAAGAAAAGGAACACAGAAAGGAGAAGAAGGCGACCAGCGCGGGAACAGCACCCCAAAAGCGGGAGGCCAATAACGTGGATCTGCAGAAGGCCGAGGAACAGGAGGGAGAGGAGGAAGAGCAAGAAGAACTGAGTTCATGCCCGTCCCCGACAGTTGGTGAGACGTCTAGCATAGCTTCTTCCAAAGTCGCGCAGCCTCTGAGCGAAGTGGAATTCAAGCGCAAGGGCAAGGCTATCTTGGCAGACTACCTGGAGATGCAGGACGAGGGGGACGCAGTCGAGTCTATGGGTAACATGAAACTAGAGGACCCGGAGATAATAGGCAAGCTCGTAGGCATCTGGGTGGATGACATCCTTGCTCGCAGCGCGTGCAAGGAGGAACATCGCATCCACCTCGCGGATTTGATGGTGATTCTACACAAGGCTGATCTTCTGCCCACACCTGCAGCAGCTCAAGGCCTGAACAGCGCCTTGGAGTTCTTGGCGGACATAAAGGTGGACATTCCCAAGGTGGAAGACTGGATGGCCAAGATCATCTGCCGGCTTCTGGAGGGGGGTGTCCTGTCCCTTGCTTTCTTACAGGCCCTACCCCAGCAAATGGTCCAGGACGGGGCAGCGGTGCCTTTCGCCCTCGCGGTGATGAGGGAGGTCAAAGCGAGCATGGGGAATGCGAAAGCCAAGGAGATGTTGGAGGTGGAAAAGCTAAATTTAGGTCTATTGGTGGGCCCCGATGGGGACCCAGCGGAGGCGCAGCGTTTGGTCCATACCTGGTCTTTCTAAGGGAAATAGAAGGATATGCATGAGAGTAAGTAAGACAAGAGGGAGCGAGTGACGAGGAGGGCTGCGTGATCGCCGCTCTTGTAGTCATTTTGCATTTATAACTAACACAAGACATCAGCCACTAGACAAAGGATGGAAGATACAATACAATGGAAAGCAAGTAGTCAAAAGTCGTGCATCATTCCCGAAAAACACACGAAGGAGAGGTGATGGAAGCGTCACCCACACCAAGGAAGTGGCTGTTTTGTGCGGGTGCGGCGTGGTTGTCTTGACGAAGGATCAATGAGAAGAAATTAGAGAACGATAAGAAGAGAATCAACGACTGTGAAACCGCAGCACCTGCGTGCCTTTTAGGGACTCGCTGTGCCTCCATCGTTCTCCTGTTTACTTTGTTAGAGGCTTGGTATTATTCGCAATATGCCTGTCGTCCGTCATCCACGATATCGATTCGTTTTAATGTCCACACTTTGTCCTCTTCTTACTTCCAGTGCCTCCACTTCTTGTTTCCGCCGTGTCGTTTGCACTCCGCACAGTCTCTAGTCAGCCTTGCTTAGATACACCAATCGTCATCCTCGTCCTGTGCACCTTTGCCCTTACCTCCCCCGTTGGTCAGAGTGGCCTCCACCAGGGCTTGGCTGCGGTAGGCCTCCGCGATCTGCTCCGCACTGGTCGCGTCCTCTGGGGCCTTGTCGGCCCTGTTACGGATGAAACGCGGAAAGCGGAGAGCGATCCCCTTGCCATTTTCCACCTTATCCAGCGCACCCTTGTGCGCGGGCGATACGCTCAAGTCCGCGGCTCGCACTTCCCAGACGATTTTGGGCTCGAACCAAACGTCGCAGTCCAGGCTGGTGTTGTAGTAGCCGGGCTTGCCCCCGGGCAGGATGAGGACGTCCAGCTGGGGTTTCATGGCGGCCAGAAACTCCTCCGAGAAGCCGGTGCCGATCTTGCAGACTGACTGGTACTCCTCCGTCTCTGAATCGTAGCAGGCCAGCAGGAAGGCCCCATACCAGCCCACACGCTTGCCTTGCCCGTGGTTGCCGCCCAGTACCACCAGGTCAAGAGAATCAGCCGGTCCCCGCCCACCGCCACTTGCCCCGCCAGAGAGGTAGTCCTTTTTGAGCTTAAGCCAGTTTAGGGAGCGCTTTGTGGGCTCGTAGGTGGCATTTTGCTCTAGCGTCTTGATCATGAGCCCCTCGCAGTTGCCGGCCACGGCCTCGTCCAGGAAGGCCTCGATGGCCGATGTATCCCCGTTCTCGTGATGGTCCAGCGAGATGGCGAAGTCGAATTTGCCGGGCACGGGGACAAAGGCATCGCGAAGGAGGGCGCGACGCCGCAAGAGGGGCTCCTGGAGTACGGGCCGGTCATTGAGAAAGAGGATGTCGAAGGCGTAGAGCACGACCTGCACCTTCACATCTTCAACCTTCTCGTTCTTACGCTTGCGTGTGCTCAGGATCTGGAAGGGTAGCAGCTTGCCTGAGTCAGGGTCGATGGCCACGGCCTCAGCGTCGATGACGAAGGAGGTGGTGCCGGCCCGTAGAGCCTGAGGAAGCACGGCCAGCAGGTCTGGATACTTCGTGGTGGTATCCTCGGAGTTGCGGGAGAAGATCTTAAATGAACCGTCTGGCAGGAGGTGGACCTGTGCCCGCTCCCCGTCGTACTTGTATTCCATGGTGAAATGCAAGCCCTGCATGCGCCGCAGTACATCCTGGAACGAGTCCTGAGCCTTGGCTAGCATGGGCTTGACGGGCACGCCGGGCGCCAGCCGGCAGGTCTGCAAGACATGGGGTAGCGGTGCCGAGAGCAGGGCAGCTACCAGCCGGTCGTAATTGGGACACTCACTGTATGCCTGCTTTACCACCGCCTCGGCCGCCTCCCACTTCTCAGCGCGGCCCGCCTTCGGATTGCACAGCACAGCCACTCCGTGCGCCAGCGCTGTCGCCTCTGCCAAGGAGCTCATCTCTTCCTCCACGACAGCATTAAGCACAGGAGGAGTCTGCACGAAGGCCTGCGAGAGTGCCGTGAGCACTGTGGGCTCGGCCAGACGGCAGCGGAGCTTGGTCTGGAGACCGCGCACCAGAAACTTCACCTCGGCCCCCTCCTTGGCGCAGCGCATGAGGAGCTTGCGGATGATGTCGATCTTTTGCGTCATGGACTTGCCGCCCGCGCATGCCGCCACGTCTCGAAAACCCTGTAGTACCTGCTGGCTAGTCAGTGGATTCGGCTTGGCACCGAAGTTGAGCGTGCGCTGGCTACCTTTGGCTCTCTGCGCGGCTGTGCCTAAGTCTCCGTCCGCCCCCTCCCCCTTCTGGTTCAGCGAGGCCGAAGAGCATCCCAGGCCCTTGACCAGCGCGTCCACGATGTTCTTATCCCCGATGCCGAGCTCCACAGCCTCGTATGCCGGCCCGATCTTGCCACAGAGCAGGTACAGGAGCACGGGTAAGTCGGTGGGGCAGCACTCGATGGTCTTCGCGAATAGCTCCCGTACTATGTCGGTGATCTCCAGCCGTCCCGTCACGGCCTCTACCGCTTCCAGCACATTTGTTAGCGTCTGATAGGGCAAGCTCGGGTAGCCGGGTGTAAGCTCTCGAATTTCTTCGATGATCCTCCGGGTGGTGGCCGCCGCCGCCTTCGCCTTGTTGGTGCTTTTCGTCGGCTTCTTGATCTTAGGCATGGGCAGGCTGCCCACCAGCACCGAAGACACAGTGCTTATGGGCGTTTTCCCTTCTTCCTCTTCCCCCCCCTCCTCCTCTTCATCTTCCTCTTTCCTCTCCTCCTCCTTCTCCTCCTGTTCCTCCTGTTCCCTTTCCTCCTTTTCCTCCTCCTCCTTGTCGCCCTTCTCTTGCCCCTGTTTCTCTTCGGTCTCTTCGTCCATCTCCTCCGACTTGCCCTCATCCTCTTCCCCGTCGCATACCCCCATATTTCTTCCTTCCTCCTTCGCGAACACACGAATGGTCTTGTATTTCTTTGTGTTCTCAGCGACTAGTGCAGCGGTCGCTTTGATCGTGGGGTTTGTGGCAGACAGAACGTCATCGTCGGATTCGTCGTCGTCGTCCTTGACCACCCGGCGAAGGCGCTTGCGGGATTTAGTGTTGCTGCTACCAACGGTGCTGTCACTGGGTTCCTCAATAATCGCCTCGGTGCCAGCAGCAAAGTTCACAGTCATACTCGCATCAGCCGCATGCACAGGCACAGACATAGGCGCAGCCGCTGCCGCAATAATTTTGTCCTCAGCCCTCTTGCTCCGCCGCTCGCTCTTTGCTTTAGTCGCTCCTGTCACTGCCGTAAAGACGGGCTTGGCCACGATCGAGTCCTCTTCCTCCTTATCCGCAGCGTTGGAGGTCGGAAAAATCATAGGGATCTCCAACTCGACCGCTTTCGCCTTCTCCTTCTTGTCTTTCGGGCTAGCGGTGGCGTCTTTCGTCTCTGTCTTGGCAGAGACAGAAGAGTTTGTTTTATCTCCGCTGCCCTTCTTGAAAAAATTCCTGATTTTGTTTGATGTACCAACGAGGGGATAGCGAGGTATGAGAAAAGAATTGGGTCAGTCCGGGCACTCAGTTCAGATCTCAAAAGATGGATCGACATGGAGAAAAGGAAAATGGATGAGGCAGAGGGAGGGACAGGAGATGAAGTGTAAGGAATTCGGAGCGCTTGAACCCTGCGCGCTATCCTTGGCATCGTACGCCAAAAGGCGGCGGAGATGAAGCATGCACCATGAGAAAGGCTTAACCACCTCACACAAAGGTATAAACACCCACCCTATATGATGACGAGAGCCAATAACAAGGGGCCGGAAAATTCGGCATTGCTGCAGCCATGCAGGCGTACTCGTGCGTCGCCTTTCTCACCAAAGCATGCAAAGCATAAGGCAAGCGTACATACAAACAGCACAATGTGACGTGTCTCTACAGACACACCCATGCACAATTACTTACATGATGGAACCCTGCTTCGCCGAAGCGGAAGCTGCCACGCTGCTGCTCATTTTCTTGCAGTCGTTTTCTGTGGTGGGCTTCAGGGTGCGCCATTGTGTAGGAGGCAGGTTGGTTGAGAAATCAACAACAGTTGTCAAAAAAGGGAAAGCAGGGAAGGGACAAAGGAAAGAAGAGAAAGACCGTGCGCGCGAGAAGAGTGTATGTGCTGCTCAAGCTTCATTTTTTTACGTGATGATGGCGGGATGATGGCGCCGCCGGCTTAAACGGCTGAATCGGGCCGGCCGACGGACTGGCCCATGGTACTAAAATACTTGACGCTCTTATGTGCGTGCTTGTCTTTGTCCCCAAACCTTTACGCCCCTCAAGCTCCTACCTTTCACAACCTATATTTAGACACTATAGTGAGAGATACGGTAGAGTACCTGAACTGCACGCGCAGGGTGGGAGAAACCTGGGGAGAAAGCCTGAGTAAGGGAAGACCTCTCCTTCATACGACGCATACAACAGAAAAGCGGACGAAGCTAGGAAATAAGGAGCAACCACGTCACTGACCAAGAGCGGGTAATGACAACAAGACGACGGTCATCTGTTTCCTTCCAGCTGCATGAAAGCCAATTTCCATTGCAGCTGCCTCAGACCGCAACAACCTATGGACCCGAGGTAGGCAACGCGGCTTCACGCATCCGTCGGGCGCTCCCGCTACCTTTGCTTGCCTTCGGATTGGGCATGGCGGCCATGGTAAGTCTAAGAACATGGGATATTAGACTGTGTACTAGTGTTATTTTCCACCTGGACACAATACAGGGAACAGGTTACACCTCATTCTTTCACTACGTACACAGGGAGGGTGGGTGTGGGCGGCGCCTGCATTTGTGTATGCTGGGCTTGAGCTCTACAAGGGTAGTAAAGCCAGTAAAGGTGCGCGTCAAGATAGGAGGAAGAGTGGAGAGGGAAGCATCGTGAGAGATGATAGCAAGATGGAGAGGTTTACAGTGAACGTTTTCCCCAGGCAAACACGATGGAGACATCGCGCTGCATTTATAGACCAGTATAAATGAGAAATTGGGTCATCAAGTCTTCTAGGAATCAAGGTCTAGACCAAATTCGACAGATCAAATCCGCCCTCCCCCCCCCCAACACACCCTTCTTGCCAGGTCACGCCCGTCGTTTGAGTGCATCGGGCCGGGCAAGGCGGGCGTCGTCGGGGAACGTCGCAGACCTATTGGAGCGAGTCCGAGGACGAACTTTGTCCTCCAAGCTTTGCTGTATCTGTCTAGATTCTATTCCTGATGACGAGCCATGCTCTAATCTTTTTGACTGTAAGTCCGTGAGGGAGAAAAGATCGTCTCGCTCGTATCGTCTTGTGCGCATTAATCGTGTCGTTTCAATCGCTTCCCGCTCTCCTCATAGGCAAGCATGACGCTCAGACGCACAAAGCCTGCATTGACAAGTGGCTGGAAAAACACGAGACTTGCCCCCTCTGCCGACGCGACGCAAAGGACCCCGTGATGGGAGAGATGAAGAAATATCCTCTCGACGTGGCGGCTCAGATTCGGGGCTGCCGCTTCATCGTGCTCAAGGGCTGGCAAAACGAGGAGTACCTCCGACATTTCCACGAGGTCAGGGCCGCTGAGCTAATTGCCGCCGCGCTTGAAAGTCATGCCTCAAATGCTAAGGTGGTAGCTGCATGTTGCGCTGCAATTTTCGTAATCGCCTTCTCCAGCAAGGAGACCCAGGAGCTCCTGTCATCCTTGGGGGTGTGCGAGAGGGTGGTCCAGACCATGGGCACGCACGGGGAGGACCTCGAAGTTCAGGCCCGTGGCTGTGGCGCCATCTATGCCTTATCGCTCTCGAACAAACAGACGCAGCTCCAGCTCTGTGGTGCCAAGGCACCGGCCGCGTGTCTTAAAGCAATGTACCGGTATATGGACAACCCCTCGACGGCTTTATCTGCCGCCGAAGCCTTCATGTCCTTGTCCTGCGACAACAAGCTTGGCCAGGACTTGCTAGGTAGCGGTGAGGGAGTTGAAATTGAGTTAGGTGGTAAGGGTGCGTGCGAACTGCTGGCGGACCTTGTGGGTCGGTACGAGAACGACCGCGACGTCATGTACGCTGGTTTGGATGCCGCCATGAAACTTGCGATCGACAATCCAGAAAACAGGCTCCGATTCGGTGCAGCGGGGATGTGTCGTAAAGTTATGGATGCTTTCGGACAGTACCAGGACGACGAGATATTCTTGTTGGTACGTACAGGAGAGGTGGTGAAGTGAGGGAAGGATATGTAAAATATTGTGAATCATTGCAGGCAGGAAAGACAAAAGGGAGTGGGCAACTCTCGACTTTTTTTATCCGCTCCTTCTATGTATCTACATGCCTTATTTCAGAAAATAGATCGATCTGTGCTTCTTCCCACCCTTGCTCTTTCTGTACCACCACGCTATTCCCGCCGCCCCCATCAGGTGGCCCTCACGGCCGTTTACACCATGGCCGAGAATCAAAAAGAAAACCAAGCCCGTCTGCTGGAAGGAAACAGGGCTCACACATTAATGACAACACTCCGTAGACACGAAGGATGTCGGGACGTGGCGTCGGTAGGACTGGACGTGCTTTTCGCACTGACGTATGATGCTGTGGCCGGTCCCAACACTGTCAGCACCTCGGTGTTAAGGGAGGCGGGCGCCTGTCATTTCGTTTTGGACATGCTGCAAGCCTTTCCTCTCTGCCCTGAGATCTATGGACCGGGGCTGAAGGCAACGGCCTGCCTCTTGACTTTGGCTGAGGCACATACGTTCATTACAGGGCCCGAGTGGTGTGAAGTGCTGTGCTGCAGCATGCGGCAGAGTCTCGAGGTGCAAGATATGCCAGTTATTGAAATATGTTGCCGCGTACTAGGCAGCCTTGCCTTGCACTCAGAGGTCAATCAAGTCTCTTTGAGAGAAGCCGGCGCGTGTCTGATGGTATGTGAATGCTTAAGAAAAGGGATCTGCATTGGACAAGCCCTCCAGGCTATCGCCGACCTTGCCTACGACTGCCCGGACAACCGCCGAGAACTGGGTCGGTACGACGCCGTGGCACTGGTGGTCAAATTCATCGAGAATGACTTTATGGATATGGTCATCTTTGACATCGCCCTTATGGCGCTGACGAATCTGGTCCAGGACGACGCTTACAACGCTTTCCGCTTACAAACGCAAAAGGTTCTCTTTAAGGAGGAAGGCAAAGAGTGCGAGCTCTCTCTATATGCCTTGCTGAGCCATCGTCTGGGAGCCGTTAGCCTAATCTTTGGAGAACGCGCCTGTATCATCATGATGGCTCTTTCCACCTTTTGTGTAAGCGATCCCAAGGCTCAGTCAGAAATAGGAGACGCAAATGGTTGCTGGTCCGTGGTGAAAAGGGTCAAATTTAGCGCTAGTGGAAATCCGGGTGAAGCGCACCCAGAGAAGTGTCCCAATTCCGATGCAGCAGTCATGCGTCAAGGACTCCAATTAATTTCGGATTTGGCGATACAGCACTCTGCCAACCAGGACCGACTGCGAGAGGCAGGTGGCATCGAGTTGTTATGGCTGGTGCTTCCTGAACTCTCACGCGACCCTCTCGACGCAGCGCGCTGGTTGCTTACTGCCTCCATGCTCGCCGAAAACAATTCCATTAATCAAAAGCGCTTAGTGGACCTTGGGGTGCCCAAAAAAGCAATGGAGTTGTATTTACAATTTCCTGAGGATGAAGAAGTCTTGGATTCGACGTTGAGCTGTCTCACCGCGCTGGCTGCTAACAATCGAAGTCATCAAGACCACATTGGGTCCCTCGGCGCCTGCGAGATGGTTTGTCAGGTGGCAATGCGAGCAGTAGATAATGCACATCTTCTGACGCGCTGCTGTTCGTTCGTTTTAGCACTCTCCGAATTGCAAAAGTTTGATGCCTACGGTAGACCGCTGCATATCTGGAGGTAAGTATCCTTCTTACGTCAGCCGAAGGGGTATTTGTGGATTTCTCTTACAATCATGAATGGGGAAAGTGTTGCGTTACATAAATAGTATGTATCTTAATGAAATCTGGCTGATTATTGTAAACACACAACAGGGACAATACGTATTCTAACAAGAACCGGTTACGGGAGAGCGGTGCTATCGCAAGCTTTGGCAAGGCCCTCACGTCGAACATTTCGCGAAATGCGGATCCTGTCATACTTGGAAGTCTTGTCCTCAGTCTTGCTCTGATTGCCGAGGATGATGTGCATACTTTCGCGCAATTGCAGAGTGAAGGCATCTTCCAACTGGTGGTGGATTTGACTCGTCAGTACCCGAACCAGGACACAGTGTTGATGGCCACCAGCGGGCTCTTTGCCACCTGCTCCGTAATATTCAACGATGACTGGACGGAGTGGAGCCAGTTCCAGACGCCTGTGGAGAAAAATCAAGATATTTTTATCGCTGGCGGTGCCATCCCCTACATCCTCAATGCCATGAAAGGCACGCAGCTTGTTAAAAGTACCATGGTTATGAGTTTTATCTCGTTGAGTGCTTTGACGTGGCAAAACGCAAGGGGAATACAATCACTCATTGACGAGGTCGATTTTATCGACGAAGTGTTAGGCAATACTTCCTGTGGGGGATCCGACAGCTTGTTCTATGGGCTGTTGCTGCTGGGCTCGATGATAAGCTTCGCTAACCCGGAGATGGAGGTTCTTGCTCGCTGTTGCCCCGTCATCTACCGCTGGGAGAAGGTAGCGCGCGACACATACCCTGATAACACCTGTTTGGTCAGGTTACGGGGCATTCTTATTGCTCACATACAGAAGGCGGCCGCGGCACATCCGTTTGGATTTGATGCCGCATGAGAGGGATGTGATTCCACTTCTAGGACGACTTGTATATGTATGCTGCATCGGGAGATTCGAGCATAAGGGCAACTTTTGGTAGAAATAAGTGACGACTATTATATTTTTTGCTTCTTTTGGGGTTTTCCTTTTTTCTGACTGGGGGATATACAAATTAACAAGCGTACATGAAAGTGGCGACGTATTCTCATATACATTCACATGCTTCTCTTCCTCCTTCGTATTCATTCTTTTGCTTTGTAAATGCTGCTCACCTTGGCGCTCGATGACCTGGCTTGGGTGAGGCGGCTCTCTTGGCCACACTCGCTTTTTTGGGCTTGACAACACCCCCATTCGTGGCCTTTCCCCCACCGGCCTCGTCTGTCCTTTCCTGTGCTGCATGACGACGAGTGGCGCTGGCCGGCGTGTCCTTGCCACCCCGTACGGTTGTCATCAGCGTCTCCACTGCCCCTGTTCCTGTCATGCATTCATCAAGCTCGACCCCGTTAAGCAGCTTGCTGGGTGGGATCCCTGACCCTAGCGCGGGAGAAGGTGTCCTCTCGGCAACATCCCTTTGACGGACAGCAGCAGTGGCGGCCCGGACAAGGGTGTAGGTCCCAAGGCCTACAACTACCATGGCTAGAAGTTTGCAGGTAACAGAAAGATCGCCTTGCTTGCCAAAGGGCCACGCCAAGCCCCAAAGATCCCGCCGCCCGCGCCCTCCGCCTGGCAAGGTGCCGCTGAGAGGCCGGGTGTCAGGGGAAGCGTCCGTAGGCAAGGGCGCGAACGTAATGGGCTCGAGGCGCCCAAAGAAGGCGCGGAGGTTGAGACCAGGCCCTGGGTGACAACGCATGTCGATGGCTTCCACCAGGTGGCTGCGAATTCCGCCATCCACCATCGCCCGGCGAGGAGGGTCTTGTTCAAACATGAAGAAGAAGGTGGGGATCAAGCTGCCCTCCGCCCTCAATGAAGAACCCGAATCCATGGCAAGCATTAAGTTGTTCAGGTGCATGAGATTGCCGCACTCCACCTTCTCCATGTGCTTCACAATCACCACCAACTCCCCGTCTACGCCCACCGCCTGGGACGCCTGGACCAAAGCATCACGCACACCGCCCGTCGATGTCACCCAGTCACCTGGCTTTGCGAGTTGAGCCGCGTTCCATTGCATGCAGCCCCGACCGTCTGCCAGCACTTCAAGGACCGCTCTTGCCGCAGTCCGGGCCTGCGCCCCGATGAGAGCTAGCTTGGTTACTTTGTCTCCAGAGTATAACCCGTCGCTCAGCGCATTGACCAGCTGTTGAATGGCCCGAGCTTGGCTCACAACCACCAGGCTCTCGGCTGCGTATTCAGTGGTGTATAGAGACAAGACGGCATGGTGTTGGGAGAGGCGTGGAGTAGAAAAGACAACATATTGTAGGTGTGAGCATGACCGGGCTGGTATGAGAGGTACATGTATATGAATGGGAAACTTGGAAAGGAGAGGTTAAGCAACTCCACACTTACTTAAGCGGTCCTTCATCGTCGCTTCATCCCGAGAGGCCGGCACAATCTGCAGCAACACCATCAGCAGGACATATCCCAGGAGCTGGCGCGGCACGCTCCAAATATGGCGGTGGGCAGCCATCATGACGACACGTCCGGGTTGAGACGTGTTTGGAGTGGGCGATCACGGGGACAAAAGCGCAACGCAGCCTTTCGAAAGCTTTTCTGTGCAGTTGTGGGAAGAAGACAAGGGGTTATGGCATGTGATGTTTAGTTGTGGTTGCAGGCTGCCTAAACCAGCCTCGAGTGCCAAGGTCCTGGGCCCACGGACTTCTCGGACTACTGCATAGCTTCGTGAGGTTAACTTGGGCGAGAGCTTCCGCGAAGGCCACCGCTCTGCCGCACTGGCTCACTATGCCTAATAAAGCCCTTTTATCCCTAATCATACCCAACAGGACAGGAAGACCCCACGAAGGACTCACCGGCTGTGCTGGAAAGCTGCAGTCTCCAGCAAGCGCGTAACTAGCCAAGCTTACTCAAGGTCTTGCTTCGCTCATTCATGGAGCCTCAGCCCACTATCTCTCGGTCCACGCGTCGCAAGACAATTGCCCCTCTTCCCTGTGGGCTGGCTCTGCTCTTCATCGTTTGTAGCTGTTGCATGCCCCTTAGTCAGGCCTTCCTTCCCCCACATTTCAGCCAGGCGGGCAGCCGGACTCTATCCTTGCTTGGTCTCCGCCAACCCTCCTCATCACGCTCGTCGCCACTACGACTACGACTGGGGAGGAGGCTAGGTATTCCCCTGTACAGCATGTTGGACAAGGAGGGGAACAAACGCCGTCGTCGACGACGCCAAGGCAACGGGAATGAGAGCAATGAAAAGGAAGAGGAAGAGGAGTATCGAGCCATGAGACCAGCAGCCCTGGACCGGGTACGCCCTCCACCCCCGCCCCGGATCCGCCCAGGTAATTAATTAAGTGCAAGACTATTTAGGCGGGAGCGGATGCGCGGGTGTGGCTTGTGGGTACCAAACTGATAGTAACACTACAAGAGGGAGGCCGAATTCATGTGCTTAGCATCTCACCGCCACTACCACAAAACACACACGCGATAGAGGTGGGCAAGAACCGGCTACCATTTGGCGTCTCATGGATCCCCCAGGGCCTAAGTGCGGCCCTACTCATGGGCACATTTGTTTTGGGTGTGGGTACGGGTGTGACAGTGGACTCGGCCATCAACACCAACCCCAAGGACCTGGCATCTCGCGATGCCATAGATAAGAACGCCCCTAATCCCAAATTCTGCCAGGTGAGTTGCGCGTTGCTCGTCAGTCTTGAACCACCCTCTCGCCTGTCTTGTTCACTCGTCGCCCCATTCATCTCCTCGGGTCATACCCTCCTTACCTCCTTCACCCAGCGCTACGGTGCCAGCACATTAGTGCTGGACAACCGCATCTTCGTCTCCTTCAACCCTTTCGACGTTTACGTAACGCAGGCTGACGTCAAGCCCGGCTGCGTATTGCGTGCCGCAAATGTGGTACAGGCCCTGCAAGGCCGGGGGCTCCTCACGGACGAAGAGGTGAGGGCTTAAAGAGAAGAAAAAGAAAAGAGGAAGCGAAGTGGGAGAAGCTGGGAGACGTAAGGGGAGTGCGGCTGCTTAGGGTCTACAAAGCAGTAAATCTCACCGAGTTTTCCTCCTCCTTTTCGCTTCACAGGTGAATGTCTGTAAGAACGGCAATAATACCTGGGCGTACGTTGGTGACATCAATGACAAGCCCCAGCTCTCCTGTGTGTACCAATCCGACGACGCACAGAATGAGTTTTTGGAGAACCCCAAGCTGGGCGTAGGAGAAGATGTGTACGACAAATAGACAATGAAAGTGGAAAAAAAATTAAATCCTTGCTGTAAATACTGGTGAAGAAAGACTCATGAAGGGTTAGAAGCGTGCGTGATCCCCGCTCAGTAAAATTGTTGAAAAACGAAGAAGTAACAGTAACATTGCGAAAAGCTACGTGGACACCGAAAGTGCGCTCTTGATTTTGTTGGATCGGATATGTGCTAGGTATGCATGCTTCCTGCTATCTTTTTGTATCATCTCCAACTCTCCATCCTGTGTCTCACGTTGAGGGTCGGACACGCTCAGCAATGATCTGAATCTTAATGTAGTGACATGGTGCGGCGGGGCACTGCAAACGCATCTCGAAGGAGTTTCTCGATTTATGAGCGACATATATATCTCTACATATATATATCCTCCTCAACCACACAGGCACATCTACCGGGTACAATCAATCCAGGGTTTCCTTCATCAGGTAGATCTCCCCATGCCCTCGCACAGTTCAAAATTTCGTTATCTTTGTGTTTTTCAACTTCGTGACCTTGTCCCTAGATGTGTTTACAATATTCGTTTTGGAGACGAAAAGACTCGATTTATTTAAGGTGAAGGCACCATGAACCTTTTTTTTATGTCTGCATGCATGCTCTTGTCAAGTATGACCCTGTATATCTTCCAATTTCCAAAAACATGAAATTTTCCTTTCCATTCGTCGTACTAATGCGCACCCTTTCCCTGAATTTAAACTTTGTTTACCGGATCTATTCAAGGATTACGATTTCAATTTTCCTCCATAACATTTTATGATACTTTCGGGTCGGAATAAGTCAAAGAAATGAACTTTTCATGGTATGCTCATATCACTCCTATTAGGCGGAGTGCACTTTTAAGACTACTCTTTCTCGAAATATCACCATTTTATACATCTTCCCTGCCCTGCTTCTGATGCACTCAGGCCCTCCGTCAGATCTCCCTTTAGAATGCCCCTGGCCTTCAGCAGACTTTTAAAACCCGAATCCTGTGTTGTCATGCAAGATTTCATGCATGTCGGACGCCTACAGCCACAATAAAAAGTGTATGAGCTCGCTTTTATCGTGAATCTTCAGCCATTTGGATTTTCGGGACAGTCAAAACCAAAAACACCGATCGAAACTCTTATAAGCGTCTCATTGATGGCAAAGGGGTTCAAGCTTATGTGGTCACACTATAGTATGTCATGGATACTTTGGTATAGGGACCGGTCTACCCGGTAAGCTATAGACATACAGATACAAGATACAGGCAAAGACAAGACTAGGAAGAATGTCAAATGATAATTAAGTATGATCTAATATGATGCCTTGTTCAAGGAGAGTAGCTCCATCTTTACAAAAAAGTACGGCTTTTATGTCGCCACACTCATACTATCAAGCTGATCTAGGCTCGACCTAAGAGGTGCAAGCGGCATGAATTTAATGCAAATCGAAAGGCTCGATTTGTATTTTCGTCCGCGAATATTTTTAATAAGAGAGCGATTACCTTGCTTATGAAAAAGCAATACATTCTCCCAAGACTCGAGACTTTTTCTTACTTCTTTATCTTTCTCAATCCCTTTTAGTGAGCTTGTTCCATCTTGTCCTCGATTCCATCAGTCACTGACCCAATTAAATCTTGTGTATCGAAATCTCAACATTAAAGCAACCGAACATGCCCCTTAATCGTGATTTTGGACGGCATGAAATGAAGATAGAAGCAAAAGCTAGAATCAGAAAATAATTGTTGTTCATCTCCGCACGAACCACCGCGGGATAACGAATGGACGCTGTGGACTCAGTAATACGAGAGTATTTTTCTTTCATCACGACTGATGCACATCTCTTCATTTTCAACACTACCAACCCCATTTTGCTCTTCTCTCTCTTCAAGTAATCTGTACATACACACTCTTCCTCCTCCCCCAACACTGTCGCTGCTGGCTTACAACCCTTTCTGATTCTCCGTCGTGATCTCCCGTGCTGCGATTTGCACGCCCTCGCTCCCTTGTGTATACCAATCTGTCCCCGTTTCTGTGCCTTTTTCTGTCAGGGTGGATGTGACAGGCCCCTTTTGGCAGATGTAGATGTAGTGCACGCTGCCGGCATCTGTAGGATCGGCGGCATCAGAGGTTGTGGACGAGGAGGAAGATGAGACAGTGACAGATGGCTTGGGTACACTGTGAACTGAAACGCGCCACTTGTATCTCTCCTCTTGGAGGTACTGAAGACGGTTGGATGGAATGCCGTAGGAAACAATGATAAAGATGCCTTCGGACTTGAGAACGCGTGAGACTTCCATGCACATGCTGGTCACATTGGTGATGGAGCCTTTCCCACAAAGGATCGAGTCCATAGTTCCCTTGTCGAGCACTACGTTGAAAGAGGCGTCCCCAAAGTCCAACGCGCACATGTCCATCTCCTGCCATACCATGCTGGTCACTCCTCGGTGTCGCTCCTGCATCTGGTCCACCACCACGCGAGAGATATCAACGTTGGTAATATTCGTAATACCTTCTTGGTACATTTCCTCGCTCAGGCTTGAGTTTCCTGCACCGGCCACTAGGACAGCGTCGTTCTTTCTGATGTATAGCCCCAAAAACTCCTTGAGAGCGCTGTATTTTTGGTACCAGTCAAACGGCTCTGGGTCACTGTATTGTTGCGAGGTATCGGGGCGGTGCGGAACGGGAACGTGAAGGGGTTGATTGGCATGCTTATTGTGGGTTGCGTTGTAAAGGGTGAAGGCTTGAGAACGGACTTACTTGGTGTAGCGATAGTCCCAGTAACTGGCTCGTCCATAGTACTGCATAGCGTGACGTGTGAGTGGTGGAGCGGCGGGGCCTGTGGTAAGTGCAGAAGGACCAGTGGGTGGCATGATGAGCAGCGATGAGAATTCCGGGCACAGAAAAATGAGAGCGAAAAGAGATTGTTAAGAGGGATTGCCAGGATCCCGAAGAAGAAAAGGGATTGGCTGGATCCCGGAGAAACAAAATGAATATGCCTGACCCCCCCATCTGCGGACGTCCCGTCCTCCTTTGATTGTGATGTATGGTATCATGGAGTTATCAAATGCGCAGAAAAGAGGTGTTGACGTTCACCTACTCTCCCTAAACGGCCCTCCGTTCCCTCCTTCCTACCCACCCATTCACCGCGCCGCGCCACACACCACACACCCACAGCTGATTCCCCCGCGCGTCAGCCTGGAGGTGAACGACAGTATCGTGGCCACACCAAAGGGACAGGAGGGCGCCGAGGCAGGCGTGCGTGGCACGCGGCTGTTTTGTTTACTGCCGCCGCCCCCACCTATCCCCCCCCCCCCCTCCGTTCCCTCCTTCCTACCCACCCATTCACCGCGACTGCAACTTACATTTTGCCATTGTGCCAAGGACAACACCACAACCTCCATTAGAGC
>Ga0160420_100116_pt1:0-5000 | contig 47667 bp, 29 predicted proteins | sample CelAP2metagpilot_FD_108197 | JGI IMG/M metagenome (GOLD analysis project Ga0160420, IMG submission 108197) | Phycosphere-associated microbial communities from algal ponds in Kailua-Kona, Hawaii, USA - Cellana AP2-5-5 metagenome pilot | ecosystem: Engineered > Artificial ecosystem >...
ACTCTTCGGCCGCTTTCCGCACCCCCTGGCCAGGTCCCTTCCCCACCGACTCGGGGCCGCCCCCTCGCGCTCACAATGACCCCACTCCACCCGCTCTCTTTTCAACCCCCCCCCCCCCCCCACCCTCTCCCCCTCGCCCGTCTATGTCCATAGCTACTTCTATTATCCTTAACAGGCTCTTTGTATAACTTTGTACACTCTCTCCTATCCTCCCCTCTCGTTTTTCAGTCACATGTCTCTACTCATCCGACCCTTCGTCCACCCATCTCTCTGTACCCATAACCCTTACCCGTTGCTCTCTCCCTATATAATAATGGTCTTGAGCATGTCTCTCTTCCTCCTCCCTCCACTTTTTCTCCACTCCGCTATCATTTCGGTCTTATTTCAGTCTCTCCTCCATCTCATTTCACTTCCCTCCCCGCTTCCTCCTTTGGCTTTCGAGTGCTATCGCGCAACCATTGAAGATATTCATCCCCCCCTCCTACAATGCCTGCCGCTATCGTCTCGGGCACTTCATAGGAATGATGCTTGCGGACAAACGCTGACAGCTCACCTAACAGGCTCCCCCGTGTTTTTGCCATCATCAATACCTCTCCACTTCGTTCGACCTTTCCCTCCCATTTGTAGACGGACTCGATGTTAGGCACCAGATTGACGCATGCCGCCAGGTCGTGATGTACGAGGCCCTCTGCGAGCTTGGCTGCTTCGGCGGGGTTAGGGGCAGTTATCCAGACAACGACAAACTCAGGGTGTTGGGGTGAAGTGGTCCCCGTGCTCGTGCCTGTGTGAGTTGGACCGCTGGTGCGTCCTGTGGCCTCATCAGATGGAGTAGCGGTGGAGATGGAAGAGGGAGGGAGGAACACTGGCGTGGGAGTCAAGGACTTGTGGATTATGTCCTCGCCGCCTGTCCCTCTCTCCCCCCCTCCCTCGGCCCCTTCCTCGTCCCAGCCCTCGATCTCGACAAATTGACGGATGCCCTGATACGCCGGCAAATGCTCTTCATCCAAGCGGTATTGAACCTTCATTTTAGGAGGCACGAAGCGTCCGCCTAGGTAGTGGCGGCCCCGGAAGAATGCAGCGCATCTTTTGGGCGCCGTGAGGGAGACGAGGGCCTCGGGCATGAAGCTAGTGTGATAGACGTCGCCTTGCTCGACATCCCACCCTGCATAATTGACATGGTGGTTCGGAGAATTAAAGGTGGGTTGAACGATTTGTTAATGAGTAGGTGTGACTGAATGCCATGGCCCTCCCTCCCTCCTCTCCCTTCCTCCCTCCCTCCTTCCCTCATTACCTGACGGGATATCCACCGACACAATGGGCGTAGTAATCTCGATTAGCCTCTGCATGATCGCATCGAATGGCGCCCGTAATGCCCCCTTCGTTCCGAAGCCAAACAAGGCATCTATGACACAATCGAACCTGCCCTCGATATCCCCTGGGAGTTCCACCCCCACCTCCACCCCCAGGTCCTCGCACTGCTTGACCAAGTTGACGAACAAAGGCTTGTTCGATCGCTTCGGATAGACAACCACAGGACAGTACCCAAGATGAAACAAATGACGCGCAGCCACTAGACCATCGCCTCCGTTATTTCCCGGCCCGCAGAGAATGAGGATGGAGGCAGACCGGGCGGGTTGTTGGAGGAAGTGGTCGACAGCATGGGAGACCGACAAGCCTGCTAGCTCCATTAGTTGATCGACGGAGAAACCAGGAGTGCTCATTAACTCTTCGTCTATGGCTTGAGCTTCTTTTTGGGTGAGAAGTGTGATGCGCTGTCGCCAGGAGAAGAAAGGGGGAGAGGGGGAGGACGGGTCGGAGGAGGGTTCCATGGCGATATTGCTGTTGCTGTGAACTGGACCTATCGAAAAGGATCGACACGTGCCTCTGCTCCTGCTGGGGGTAGTGGCCTCTTCCTTCCGTGTGGCGGCGGCAACGGCTAGCGTGGCGGACGAGGATAGGACACGGAGGGAGCCCCAAGACAAGGAGGGGGTCAGGAACGTGATGGAGTGGTGATGTAGAGGACGAGAAGCCTTCGAAGAATGGGAAATTGATGCCAACAAAAGTTGTACGAGATGTGTCCGGCTCCTCATTCAACTGTATGGTATGAATATGAACGAGGAGTTTGTGAGTGTGTTTGAAGGGCAGGGGTGAAGCCGCTTAGAACAAATAGCACTAGTAGTTGATGGGGCATATGATGACGATTGGAGCCTGAGGGCGGGCTTTGCCTTGCCACCGGAGGCCACAAAAGCGACATGCACAACCCTTTAATCAACACCAGCACCCAAATCCCTCCATCCTCTTCCTACGCACATCCGTAGACCTCTTCGTTCGCTTCAACGCAAGCCACCATGGTCTCAAGAAGCAGCAAGTCCAAAAGCCTCCAGGTCCTGGTGATGCTGGTCCTCGCCTCCCTTATCCACACGTCCTCAGCCGCCATGGGCATGTCCCCGGGCCTGTTTTGCACCGTCCGTGGTGGAACACAACAGCCATCCGCCTTACAACGCCTCATGAGCGTCCGGGGTGGCATGCAGGTACGTCATGTGCCTTGTTGGGTGGATTGGAGAGGAGGAAAAGGGAGGGAGGACGGGGCTGGGGCAAGGGATGGGCTGGGGCAGACCCGGTTGAGAGTGTATGCGGAGAGTAAGCAAATGGCTGTGTACATCAACACATTATCTTAGGTCATGTGATGATGACCAGGGAGGGTTGTGGTTGGCTCCTCGGGACGCAGGCTCAGGATCAGTGCACATTTGGTATGGCATCATCACATGCAACATACGAGAGAAAGGCACATATGGATCTGAATGGAGGAAATTCTGCGCGGCAGGTTTAGAACTCAAAACGTGGCTGCTGTGGTCTGTTTCACACCCCACTTCGCATCCATCGATGACCTTTTGAACCCTTAGAATCCTTGTCTTCCACGTCCACCCATATGCCCCGTCCCTCCTATCTCAACCCCTCCCCCTCCTTCTCTCTCCCCTTGCCCCATAGATTAATGTCAAGACTCTGAACGGTAAGACCATTTCGGTGGATGTGGAAGAGGGTGATAGCATTGATGAAGTCAAGGCCAAAATTGCTGAGAAGGAGGGAATCCCCCCTGACCAGCAACGTCTTATTTTTGGGGGAAAACAGCTGGATGGGCTGAAAAGCCTATCTGATTATGATATTGGTGACGATTCAACGTTGCATTTGGTGTTGCGATTGCGTGGGGGATGGGCATTTGGACGGTGAAGAGAAGGGGGATTGCTTTGCACATACGTGTTCGTGAGAGGTAGTGGAGGACCAGCCGGGTGAAATAAGAAAACGAGAAAAAGAAGAAACGAAGAAACAAAGAAATAAAACAGACAAGGCGCAAGAGGAAAAGAGAAAAAGAGAGAGATCGGCGGTGAAATGTTACGGAGAGTAAAAGTGTGCATGTGAAAGCACTCGGACAAGCATTCCTCCTTCGACATTTTCTTCATTTTTAATCGCGTGTGAGTGCATGTTGCGTTGTGCACTGCCAACGTCAAAATAAATTGGGACCCCTGACTAAATGGCTTGCTTGCTCGCCCCACTTTTATCTAACGCTATTACAGAAACCATTTTTTTTTGCTCTTTCTATCCTCTCCATTTCCTTCCACTGTACATTGTTCCTATTCTCCTCCCTCCTCCCCTATGTTGGTGACTTCCAATGAATTGAGTTCTCAAGATAGACAACTAACCTCCCCTCATCGCTCACAAACGCCTGGTACTCCTCATTCTCCTCCCCCTCCACATTCGACCTCCACAACCATGTGCCACTCGGCCCCCTTAACTCCAGAGCCCCCCTCGGCGACAGCACCAATTCATGCCCCCCCTCTCTCCTTCCGTCCCTCCCTTCCATCACCCTCTTCTGCCGTGCGAACGAAAAAGCGAGCAACCGCTTCTTCGCACCCCACCTCTTTTCTTCTCCCTCCCCCCACCCCTCCCTTAGCTCTAGCCTCCCCTTGCTGTCCAGCAGGAGGTGTGTGGCGGGCGCGCACCAGCCTTCCTCACCTTGTTCATAGCACCTATTTCCCATCTTGTCGCCTTCTTTTAATGAAACCCCCACGCGGAGTATATGGGAAGGTCGAGGGACGGGATTTTGCCGCTGCCGCTGCTGCTGCTCGCGGTTCGCGTGACGACGACGAGTGTTTCCAGCGGGCGTTGGTGTTGGTACAGTAGTGCTGCTGCTGGGGTTGGACTTTCGGGGAGCAGCAGCAGCGGCGTCAGCAGTAGCAGCCGCGATGTTTTCATCATTGTCTCCCTGTGGCTGCTCTTGGTGTGATGAAGGTGTTGCAGTTTGAGTAGGGGGGAGGTGATTACGGGATGTCGATGATGGCGGCCTCGGCATACCATCTGTATCTTCTCGTGTGAGAGGCTGCTGCTGCTGCTCATCATCCTGCTCCGGCACCTGCGGCTCCGGTGAAGAGTCGGTGGCTGTGGGAGAAGGCTCTCCTTCAGGGCTATGCTGCGATTCCATGTCCGGATGCTCCTCGTGATGTTCTTCGTCCATTTCTCCGTGCTGCTGTTTTGGTAATTGGGACGTGTCAAATACGTCTGCTTGCACGCATGGGCCTGCGATCGGCTGCTCCAAGGGTGAAGGCCGGAAATCTGGGGCATTTTCTTCTTGTTGCTGCGGCGGCTGATGCTGGTGCAGCTGCTCGTGCTGATGCTGTTGCTCTCGTGAAGGCACTTCAGTGGCAGACACGGACGCCTCTACATCCTCCACCTGCTGCTGCTGCCCATCCGATTCCTGCTCGGCCACACGGGCTGCGTCTCGTGCTTCCTTTTCAACGACCGAGATGTCAGATTTGGACATCATCGTGGCGGGCACCACCTTTTTCTCCACCCTCCCATTCCCTTCCCGCTCTTCCCCTTTATTCTCAATTTCTTTTACTTGTACTGGTTCTGCTTCTTGACTCTTACTCTTAAACTTCCTTTGGAGCGGCAGCTGCTGCTGCTGATGTTCCTCCTCCTTCTTCTCCCTCTCCCCCTCCTCATTC
>Ga0160420_100116_pt1:10000-47667 | contig 47667 bp, 29 predicted proteins | sample CelAP2metagpilot_FD_108197 | JGI IMG/M metagenome (GOLD analysis project Ga0160420, IMG submission 108197) | Phycosphere-associated microbial communities from algal ponds in Kailua-Kona, Hawaii, USA - Cellana AP2-5-5 metagenome pilot | ecosystem: Engineered > Artificial ecosystem >...
ACTGGGCCTCCGCCTCCATCGGTGCCACCAGGTAGGGCACCCCAAAAAGGTTTAACAGCTCCATTATATCTTCACGCATCTCCTGCGTCACCGCCTCTGCGTCCCTCAACTCCTTTCTCATTCTGTTCTTGAGAGTGCCTTCGTCTTCCAGGCCAAGGAGCAAGTCGTCGTCTATCTCCCCTGCGTCCTCCCTCCTTTCCCCACCTCCAATCGCTACGCCATGGTCGTCAAGCGCCACACCATTATACCCTTTCATGGATGCATATGCATCCAGGACGTCTCCAGGCTGGTTAGTTTCCTCCCGGTCCTCGCGAGGAATGATGGAATTTTCGTAAGCCACGGCTCTATTCACTCCGGATACTCCGCCTGATCCAGCTGCTGCTGTTGCTGCGACGCTTGTTGTTGTTGTTGTTGCTGCTACGGCTGCCACTGCTCCATCTGTATTCACACTCATACTCATGTCGTCCAACTCCTGTTCATCCTCATCCTCGTCCAGCAGCTCCATGACCTGCTCGCTAGCAATTGTGGAGGGTTTGACGGTACCACCAGCGGCGCTTGCAGCAGCTGTACCAACTAGAGCTGACGACGAGGACGAAGGCAAACATTTAGTCTGGTGTGCAGCAGCTGTTGCTGCTACTTCTGCTGCTCGCCGTGCCTCTGCTTCTGGTCCTCCAGCCGCTCCCTGTCCTTTTTCTTCTTCTGGTGACCTGTCGATCTCTCTGGCTGGTCCTGTGAGAGCAGTGATCCTAGAGTCTACTGTTATGCTGTTGATCTTCGCTCCTTCCACTGCCTCCCTTCCCTCCTGCCTCTTTTCCTCATTTTCCACAACTGTTGCCACCTCCTCCTCCTCCTTCTCTTCCTCCTCTTCCTCCTCCTTCTCATCAGCCTCCCATTCAACATCATCGTCACCATCATCATTGTCCTCCTTCTCCTCTCCCTTCTCCTCCTCCTCGTTTCCCAACAAAAAAGGCATGCCCCCCCTCCACCCTTCCGCATCTTCCTTCTTCTTCCCTCCTCTTCCACCGCCAGGACAACCATCAGCAGCAACAGCCGGGCCTGCAGTACTTTCAGATTGCACGTGCTGTTTGATCGCCCTCCGTACGGCATTTCCTGCCCAAATCGTGAGATTAGAAGCAGTAGCAATGGCATGTTCGTAAGCTTGGCTTGTGGGCACTACCACCTTAGAAGAGGATGAGGACGAGGAAAGGAGGAAGGAAGAAGAGAAAGAGGAGGAGGGATCCGTCTTCTTTGTACTGTGAGAAGCGCTGGTACTGGTGGTGCTACTGCCGGAGGGTCGGTGCGATGATGACGAGGAGGAAGAAGAAGACGAGATGCCGGTCCACCGCGGACGAGGAGGAGGAGGAGTGGGAGGACGATCCGGTGCTAGAGCTGCCAAAAAGTCGCCCAAAAGAGGCATGTCTTCCTCTTGTGGAGGCAAGTCTGGAAGGGATAACACCAACCCTGTCGGCTCCTGGTCCTTCGCTGCTGCTGCTGCTGCTGCTGGTGTTGCTGTTGCTGCTGCTGCTGCTGCTGGTGTTGCTGTTGCTGCTTCTGCTGCCATTAATCTAGGCACTTCCTCGTCCTCCTCATTACCCTCAAGCAGCTCAATTACCTCGTTTCTTCGCTTTTTCTGTTCCGTTTCTTCCAATGACATCTTCATCGCCAACGCCAAGGCCTCATCCTCATTCTCCTGCCATTTCTGCTCGGCACTCTTCCTCTCTTCCCCACTCCCTCCTTCCTTCTGCAGCCGCTGTTCGGGGCTATTCTTCTTCTTCCCTTCACCCCTAACTTCCTTTAATTCCGCATCATCCGTCTTCTCCGTCTCTCTTATCCCTGCTATAGAGGCTGTAACTTCACAATGGTGTCCATCCGCTGCTGATACTCCCTCCCTCCCTTCCTCCCTCTTTTCCTCCCTGCCTTCCTTTTCCTCCCCCTCGTCCGACGCGGGCAAAAAGTTGCCTCCCTGCCCTAGGGCTGCAGCATCCCGCATTTCCTCGCCCTCTTCCTCAGGGAGAAACCCACCGCCACCCATCCCATCTTGCCGCTGTCGGGGCGGTGGCCCGGCACGAGGTTGGGCCATGCTCCTGCTGCTGCCCTTCCCTCCCCCCCCCCCCCCTCCTTCTCCTTCTTCGAACGCATCCTTCATTAACACAGATTTTCTTGATCCAAGCTCTTCCCCCCGTGCATCACCACTATCTCCCCCCTTCCTACCCACCCTCCCTCCCTCCCCTTCCTCCCCCTCCCCATTCAGACCCCTCAAACTCATCACCTTCTGATTCAACCTTGAGCTCTTCAGAAAATTTGCAATCTGTGCCTGAGAATACAAAGCAGGATTACCGGCGACGGGCATAAAGGCCTGCCGGGATAACATACGCTGACGCCGCTTCGCGCTTTCAACCACATCTTTTTGAAGTTCCGGAGGCAGGGATGCAAGCACCCCTACGTCTACATTCTCATCTTCCAGTAAAATATCCCCTGCCTCGTCCTCCTCCTCCCATTCCACGTCATCGTTGTCATCATCCTCTTCATCGTCGCTTCCCCGAGCGGGCAAAGCTTGAGCGAATGCCGCAGCGGCGCTCCTTTGGCGGATGTTGCCTCCTGTTTCCCTCCCTCCTCCCTCACCACCTCTTCCCTCCTCCATAACGTCCTCGTCGTACCTCTCTTCTCTCTCTTCATCCTCATCCTCGTTCCCATCTAAAGCTACCATCCCGGCCGCAGTCCTCTCGGCTGCGTTTACAGCTGCTGGCCCTTTCTGCCGTTCTTGTTCCCCAGGGTCAAAACCCGCGACAAACCTCGCCACTTCCGGTGCTCCCGCAGCCGCCTCCTTCCTTGCTTTTTTGCCTTTCTTATTGTTATCATCATCACGATGGTGCGCCACGGGGCCCTTGCGCGTGAGCATGTGCTGCTTCTTGAGCTGGGCGAGGAGGAGGCGCTGGGCTGTCTTGCGCACGCTCACCTCTTGATCCTCCCGACGCCGCTTACGGGAAATGACTGTGCGTCGCTTGATCTCAGGCGTCCCACCATCAAATACAAAAATGGGACGGATGCGATAAAAGAGCAGCTTGACAATTCGTCGAAAGGTACCAATAATGTGAGCGTTCTTGACCACCTTGCCTTCGTCGTCTCTCATGGCCTTGATAAATTGCGTCAGCCAAATGCTCACATCGATGGCTAGAGTTTTGCGCTCCAACGACTCCACATTAACTCGACGCCCCACCGGCAACAGCAGCTGCCACAGATTGTGTACCCCCATCTTAACTCTATGGGCTAGCACGTGAGGGGGGGAAGGGGAGAATATGAGACGATGTGGAGCAGGGGGTGACGGCGGTTAAAGCTTGCCATCCTGCTGCTTCATTAATCTCCAGTCACAACAGGCGCGCACTACAGAGGGATACATCCATGGCCTTGTGGTCAGCGTGTGGGTAGTCTTGGTGATGGCTGATGCCGGTGTAATACTGGTGGTCAATGAAGGACGGGGGGACGGGAGGTTTTACTGAAGTACGTGCCCCAAAGCAACGCAGCATCTGTCCAATATGCTTTCACATGTGTGTATTTTCATTTACTTTATGACATTTTGGTTCCATTTGGGTCGTTGTCATTCTTGCTTTTCTTTGCTATGTATCATTCAACTCCTTCCCGCCTCCACACAAGTTCCACCTCATTCATCCACCTCATTCATCCATCCAAGTACATGCCGTCACCTCCGGCGCCTCCCGAAGGTGCTATCACAGAAGACGAAGATGACGGCGCGATAGAGAGCTTTAGACGCACCTTGGAGTTACTCTTGGTGATAGCCTCTCGGGACTCCAGACACTCCTTACGCTCGCCGCGTTCGTCCTCCGACAAATCGTCCCAGGACAAAGTCTTGGTGCCGTTCTCCCTCCTACCCCCCGCGCCTTGCTGCCCCTGCAACATGTCCAGTCGCCGCGTCCGTCGGTTTCGCCACACCCGCCAGTCCCGCTCATCAAATAGAGTGGATCGTAAGGAAAATATCCCATCCGCCCGCTGACTCAAGAGTTCCAGATACACATTTTCCAACCCCGCAAAATCCTTTTTGCTACTGATGTTGGTCGTTAGCATCTCTTCCCCCTCCCCTTCCCTTACTCCCCCTCCGAGTGAAAAGGGACACCAACCCCAAATAGCTTGATGCAAGGACATCGCCATCCCCCTTAGCGGCTGATTGTACCATGTCTCCCGCGTGATAAATCGCCACAATTGCCGCCGGACGCCCGCACTTGCCTCGGCACATGCCACTGAACGCAACGAATTCAGGAAAGGATTCTCACGACTGCTACAGGGGGGATGGGTGAGATTCAATATGCCTGCATCGAGTTTGTCGTAGGCGGGGCCTTCGTGCGTTAAATGGTCGAGGAAATGCGTCGGAGCCAAGGCGATTGGCTGGTGGATCGTCACTAAGGAAGGACGATAATCCAATGGATGCCGTAAAGTTTCAAACATAATTTGCAGGGCTTTATACCGGAAAATGGTAGACCCCGTCGCCTTCTCATGCTGTACTACACTCAACACCCACTGCAACGCCCGTATTGGTCCCTCCAACCCTTCTCCCGCCTTTGCCGCTGCCGCCGTGGTCGGTGCACCAGGCACCTTCACTTCACGCACACGCAGCCGCGCCACTGCTTCCAAGGCCGCCAAACGCAAGGACACGACGGAGGAAGGGTTCATTAGTGCTGCTTTTCCCAGCACTCGATCAGGCACGGGCTTGGCGTACTGCAGATAATCGACACTCTGTCCAGGGATCCCTCCACGGATGAGCTCCAGGTTGCACATGGCGCGAAGAGCAGCTGCTTCCACAATATGGTCGTACGAGCCGACTTCTTGGTGCCAGCTTAAAAATCGATGGACCAGGGGAAATAGGTCAGAGGCGAGGCCAGCGCCGGCTCGATCTTGGGAAGGGCCAATGTGAAGATTGGCGACACCCATGAGGACCGTGCGGAGAAAGGCGGAGTCATCAAAGGGGTTGTGAGAGTTGTCGTGTGCCTCAAGAATGGTTCGAAGAAAGTCCCATATTGATGAAGGAGTGCACCCGTCCTTGGCTCGGATGAGAGAGACGGCGTAGATCAAACTTTTTTGGATCTGATATTCTGCTTCGTCTGTGAAATCTGCGGGTAACGGTATGCGACCACTGGCATCAAAAAAACGCTCCCGGTAATCTTGAAGGAGGAGTTCCAGACCCCTCCAACCTGTCTCCTGAGCAACCATAGACCCGGGTGCATGGTTGTTCTGCCATGCTGCCAAGGCCCGAGCTGCTTCCATCCGCACGCTCAACGACGGCTCGACCCAACCAGGACGGACCTTGCCTCTCAGACAATCACTCATGGCCAAAGCTGCCATGGAGGGTCGCGTCACCGCCCCCATCCCTCCAGCACCTACTGCAACCGCTGCATCTTGACCAGACTTGGGATAAGCACTAAGAGCGCGTAAGGCAAGGCATTGAGCAGCGGCGTCGGTATCGCGGTGGAGCTGTTCGAGAAAGAGATACTCGGGAAAATTCTCCCATTCCCATTCTGTAATCCACTGCAAGTCCGGATCGAGCCGCACCCACACAACCGGACTGTAGTGCTCGCGTCGCGATGCCGCGTACTCATCCTCGTCTCGGCGGATGTTCATACCAATGCTTGTGACACTCGCTCCTACGGCTGGAGTTGCCATAGGCACTCCTCCTATTGCTGGTGCCTCACCTCCTCCGTGTCCTTCACCGTAAGGTGCACTGAGTGCAGCGGCAGCTTCCGCAGCCAGTTCGGCCTTCTTGCGACGCTTTTTCGGCTTCTCTCCCTCACTGCCTTTAGCAGTGCCACAACTTTCCTCCTTTCCTCCTTCTGCTGCTGCTGCTGATGCTGCTGCTACCTCTGCCTGAAACTTCGCCGCCTTGGTCAGATTTGGCCCCCCTACAGGCGTAGCACCGCCCACCGCCCCCTCCACCACCTGCAGCTTCTTCCGACGCCCGCCGCCCGTCTTGCGCACCTTAGAATGCAGCTTAAACGTAAATACATGCTCAGCCTCGTTGATCTCTCGATCGTAATCGTAGGGACCTGCGTCCTCCATGATCCGAATCCGTAACGTGCCCACAAACAAACGGCCCCACGGAGGAACGACCTGACGAATGGTTAACGTCAATTCAGTCTTGGCCGCACGGCGATCATAGGTATAAGAAACGGTGAAATATGCCGGTCCTCGGCCTTCCAACCAACATTCACGGAGGTTCTTGAGAAAGTCCCCCCGACTGCTCGTCTTGAGGCACAGGCGGAGGAAACCCAGAGTTTTTAATGCCTGGGGATGGACATGACCCGCGGTGGAAGTGCCGTTCGCGGGTGCGATGAGTCGGGCATTATCATTGACGTCTATGGCATTGGCACCTCCTCTTTCTCCTTTTTCTCCTCCTCCTCCTCCTCCTCCTCCTCCTCCTCCTCCTTCTCCACTTGCTGCTGCTGGTATTGCCGACACGACGGGCGTGGGGCACGCCACGGAGCGCAGGACATCTCGCAAAGATTTGCGGCCGACACGCTGTTCAATCATATGCATAATCACTGGAGGCTTGACTCGCACCAATTCCAAGCTAGCAGGACTGTATATCTCACTCGCCAAAAGGACTGAGTCTGGAGGCAGTAATGGCGTGCTTTGCCCCGAGCGTTCCAAAGCTGTGACTGCATCCATCAATCTCAGCAGACGATATCGGTATTCATGCTCGCCGTATCGCCGCCGTACGTACATTAGGACGAGATATCCTAACACGCCGTGATAGATCCAACGGTCGCGGGTGAAGCGGGGACGAACTCGAGGGAGAAGCCAAGACGCGAAGAGGCCCTCGGCGAGAGCGAGGTGAAAGGTCATGGAGTGGTCGAACACACGAGGAGGGTGCACGTCCTCTACCCTATGCAAGGAGAGGCCGTGGAAAGCCATACTGGCCTCAGGTAGGCCCTTGACGAACACAATTCGGTGCTCGAGGTAAGGAACTACGACAGAAGGGGTAGGGGCACTGCCTGTTGCTGCTTCTCTGCCGCCTGGAGCGAGGTGAAAGAAATCCGCCAGAAAGCTCATAGCCGGACCCATGCCCTCCACGCTGTGACTTACCCACGATCGTGGTGGCGGTGGTGGTGGCAATGGCTTCTCTATTGTTGGAAAGCTATTTCTTCCATTGGAAGCTTTGAAGGTTGCTGCTCGTCGCTCCTCCCGCAGCAGATAATGGTGAGTCAATCGAGGCACGCCCGGATCCACATACTTCCCAAAGTGACCCACAACCAGCGAGACAGCTGATGCCGTAATGGGTGTTTCTATTGCATAACGCCACACTACAGTCCCGTCCGCCACCTTTCTCTCCTTCCCCAAAAGCTGCCCACCTCCAACCAGCACTACTACTGGATGCTCCTCATCTCTGTTGATGGTTGTGCTGCTGTTGCTAATTGTGGTGCTTGCTCTACTACTACTGTTGGTACCACTGTCGTTCACAATGTCAACCTTTCCTACATGATTGCCCTCTCGGTCATTAGCCTCGGTGTCCCCATTCCCAACCTCCCCTCTATTCGACGACGCTGGAGAAACAACCGCTACCACCATGTCCAGAGTAAAAATGTCCGTAGTGCGGTCGGCGCAAGGGAACCAACATCGGGGCCCATCAAAATCGTGCAGGACGCTGGGACAACGCATGCTATAGGCATGGGCAGGATGACTATCAAAACGCAGGCCAGCCACTGGATTCTGCAACCTGTAATCAATCTCGATCTTGCAAATCCGGAGGGCAGCTATGCCGGCATTCAGGACCACTTGTGGAATATTTTTGACAGTTTCGTCGCCTTCCTCTTGGACGTCGGACGGCGGTGGCCTCCATGATTGTCGCTTGGGCAGTTGTAGGCTAAGCTCACCCTCCTGCGAAGCAATGAGTTGACATCGGTAGTGAAGGTCCAAGGCCTCCCCGTCCATTCGCGCAGACGAGCCACTCTTCTCCCTGTCATCAATGTCTTCGCTCCCGGGTGGAACAAAATCACGAAGGAGGTCGACGGGGTGCGGGTACATGTAGGAGGCCGGCATGTCATTCACTTTGACCTCGTGGATTTCCATCTGTCGGGCATGCAGCCGGTATTCCATAACGCCCTCGTCAACCGTCCCCAAATCTCCCGCAGGTAAGGGCGGCAACAGCACCCAGACGGTGGCATGACCCTTAACTTCACGCTTCTCCAAGTCCACGCGCAGGTCTAGGCTCTCATGCAAAACCTCGGCCCGGGATGCCGCCGTGGCTGCTGCACCCACCGTCGCCATGAAATCAAGAAAAGGAAAAACACAGGGCAGAGAGGAGCGACCTGTAATTGAAGGCACGGTGTCGGGTGGTAGCGTGGAACAAATATAAGAGTGAGTGGAGGGGCTTGGCGAGTTTGCATGACCGCGGGCTGTGGTGGAAGTGGCAAGCGCAGTGCTTCTCACTCTCATTATTATTATTTCCATTACCGACTCGCCAACGAAAACAACAACGTCTCAGGAACGGCTCTTTCAATCTCATAAGCTTGTATAAGAGGCGCATTGTTCATACGAAAAATAATAGCAGTACCTGCACGGCTTTGGACGAGAGTGAGGTTGGCGTGTCGTTGCAAAAGTCAACCTCCCCCACCTTGGCCCGACAGTCACCCCACACAATAAAAAAGGAAATTCCAACGCAACAGCGATGATGGTAGTGCCAACAATATGGCATACTTTTCTTCGATGTACTAGTGCTCTACACTTCTCATACCGCTGTCGTAGAATTCATTTCCGCCATTATCCTCGTTAAGTTTGTGTCAAGGCGCTTGACAGAATAGAGGAGCGTCGAGGGGGCCACATTGGGCAAAGGAAGCATGTAACACGCCTCTTCCTCTGGCTCATGCCCCTCCGTCTTTGCCGCTACAGTGGCAATTGCCGCTACGTGCTCAAATCCCAAAGCTTGCATCAAGCTGCCCGACCCCGGCAAGCTCCCAATATTGTCCAGGAAGAATTTGCTTCGGACGCGAATGAGCCGGAATGTCGTATTGCTCGGGTCCTTGAGGCAATTTTCCAGGTAACGACGAGCTGCACGCAATGCTGCCACCACCTTGATCTTCTCCCCTCCACTCCAGTACAGAAGCTGTCGACTTGCACGGTCGACTGGGCAGGCAGTATAAATGCCCCAGGCGTCCGCAGGCAAAGACAGGTTTCCCCAGGATTTTGAAACTTGCCTCCTTGAGACAATGCCCAAACGTTGCATGCCCTCCCCGCCCATAATACCATAAAATGCAACAATTTCCATGCCGCGCGGCACCGATAAGCTGGTTGTGGCAGTGCCGCTGGGATCGGATAAGCCGAAGAAAATCGATCGCTGTGCAGTCGTCGTAAAATTCACGCCAAGAATGCAAGCATCGCTGGTGTGTATACCAACCATTACCAAATTTTCCTCGCGACCTAGTACTAGGGTACCAGTGACTTCCTCATTGACGAAGGCAGACGACGGCGATTTCGATGAAGGGTGATGCACGGGAGCCCAATAAATAGGTGAATCAGCGGAACCCTGAGGCTGATAGCCTGCCTGAAGTCCTAACATACCGCGCGGCGAAGTCCAGATGCGCACGCGTCGCATTATTAGAAGTGGAAAGCTTTCCTGCCATTCTGCCATGGCCTGGACAGGTGTAGCTATCTCAGAATCATCAAACACGTGCAGAGTCTCACTGAGCGGCGGGTGTACGGAGGTCCCGATTAACGGGCCATAGACAACCTTGAATCTGGTAACACTGGCCGAAGCTTGCTGCTTCTCTTGCAGCATCGTCTCCTTAATGTGGGACAGGGCCTGTAGAGCTGCCATATTCGGAGTCATTCCATCCGCGACAAGCTTAGTGAAAGCCTTATGAATTCGCACCTTTAAACCCTCTCCATCAGGCGCCAACATCGGTGAAGACACTTGGTGCGTCCTCCAACCGGCTCCGCCCCGCAATCCGCTCGTCCACGCCATCCCCATGAGGCCACATTCAGCCTTGTAAGAAAATCCTGCCAGAGGCGCCTGAGGAAAAGCAGTGCACATGGCTTGATAAGCCTCCAGCGGCGGTACGCTCAAAACACCGTCGCCCTGGGCTCCCATCGAGTGCACAAGAGGCACTGCAGCAATGGCATCGTGCCACACTTTCATATCGGGACTAGGTGTAGATGTAATTGACGGGTGAATAGGAGACAAGGGCATTGTCACGATAACCTTCAGCGGTCCTTGACCGGCGGCACGCGTCTCGGCCGTCACCCAAGCATCTGTTGATCCTCCTGTTATGACCAGCCACGGCTCGCTCCGACCAGGAATCTTGCGTGGGCTTCCGAAGGCATCCTTCCAGAGGTCTGCCCCCGCCTGACACAGCGCGTGCGCACCAGATCCCAATATGACAGCCACCACCACCATACCCTGTGCCAGTTTCTCGCGAAGGAAGGCAATGGCGACAACCCTAGTGTCATCATCAACCGCGTCGCCATCTCCGTCTTCTGGCACATCAAAAGCCACGCTCTGCTCAATGACACTCCGGACTAAGTCCAGTACCACCACATTCAGGCCTCGTCGACCCACAGCCACGGGCAGTCCGTTAATGGTGACTGCCCCTGGACCGAAACCTCCGTAACTGCCGAGCAGCGTGAGAGACTCTCCCTTTAGCGATCCGACTGAAGTGGCCGATACTAGCAAAGACCCGCCACCCGCTACATACGACCACAAGGGCAACCCTGCCATTTCCTCCCGCTGAATCATAGGCTCACTGGCCTTTCTCTCGATCTGTGCCGGAGGTACTGCACACGTCGCAGCGAGCGACGAGGCGCATGGAGTCTCTGCGCCCCCACATTCCAGCTCCCTCCCAGGCTCACCCAAGCCATCTTCCCCTCGCGCGCGCTTCCACGCTGCATTCCCCGAGATCCTCCCCCGCAGCTCGCCAGGCTTGATGTATACTAATTCACTGCCCTCGCCCAATACGGTGTGAGAATGTAATTCAAATTGTTCTCGGCGCGCCCGTTCCTGAACTGATCGCCCGCTACTGTTGTTATTGCGCAACTGCTGGTTCAAGGCTGCCACTTGCTGCGCCAGTACAAGCTCAGGAACGTTCTGTCGACGGCTCAAGAGCTGACTCTCGAAGGTGCGGGTGTAGCGCCGAGTCACGTCCACGCAATGATCCTTACCAAAAGCCACGACATAAGAAAGTTTCTTTCCCCACCCACCCTCATACATCAAAGGGGTGTCAGCTGCATTCTCACACGGGTCTAAGTGAAGAAAGCGCCCTTCTAAGGGCGACCATACCTCGGTCCAAACATGGTCCGTCCAGTCCATCACATATCGCGCCTCAAATCCAAGCGCAACACAGCACAAGGTGAAACAATTTGCCCACTCACCACAACGTCCTCGCCGAGTGGCCAGCAGCACCCCCGGATCGTTATACCTTGGAAAGCGGGTCTGAGCTTGACACGACTCACAAGTATATACTTCCACGCGACCGGCCTTGCCCGCGGATTCCGCAGGTGTCGGAGCTGCTCCACCCAACAAGGTTGTATCGGTCGCTCCACAGCGTTCGCAAGGGGGATTGTTGACCCATGAAAAAAAATCGTGCTTAAACCAGGCCAGCAGCTCCCGCAGCAAGATATCCTGAAAGTGGAGAGGATTCCGCTGTGGATCACCGCCTGCCATCATGGCCCGTGCGTGCAGCGCGGCCGTGGGGATGGTGGACAACGCCTTGTTCTTCAACGCCGGAGCCTCGTAAGCCAAAATGGTGCTCCTGCCGCTTTGCAATCGAGCCATCATTTCCGCCGCTTCCCGACTATACTGGTCAAAACCCAAAGCTTGCTGAACATATGCGGCTTGACGAAAGGTCGCAAGCAAGGCCAAAGCTGGTGGTGAGAGCATGAAAGCTTTGTGGGTCGTGGCGCAGGAATTTCGTGATTCCTCGGCTTGAATGGTTCTGGTCGCCTCACCTTCCTTCTCTCCTTCTCCACCCCAAATGGTGTTGGCCTCATGCAAGCGTTCTTTGAAAAGGTATACACCCAGGCCTTCGGAACACAGGGCTGGCGCACCACACACAAAGGGTTCCATGGGCGCACCCACTTTGGCCAGCAGCAACCCTTCGGGAAAACAGAGCGCTTGACAAGTCTCACACACGCTCTGATCGCTCCCCGGAATCACGTAGCACGGCTGGACTACGGCGCGCTCTCCGAAGTAGACGCGAGAACAGCCGTCCTGGATGCTGGCCCGCAAGAGACTTGCGGGCAGCACACTGATAAAAGCCTGCTGCGTGGCCGAGGTTACGGGAAAGGAACCGTCCTCTGGATCTCCCGCGGGTAGCATAAGAGCTTCCACGTCCGCATCGTCTCTGATAGGGTAAGCGGCATCGCCGTACAAGATAAGCTGATTGCAGGGCTCAAGGCCTGTGTGGGAGTGGACCAGAGCTTGGAGCGAGGAGAAGAGGGCTTGAGTGGGTGTGGATGCTCCTTGACCGATGGGCCATGCGACGGTAATGTCTTTGCTTGGCGTCCTCGTTGCCGCCTCGTAGACGTTTAGGCGAAGACGGGCCATCCCTTCGAAGAGAGAGAGAAGGAATGGGTAGCCGTACGTGGGTGAGTGCGTAATGTGGACGACGTGGCACATCTATGTACACATAGGTAAACAATGACGGAGTTTCATGAAAACGTAGGCGTCATCGCTGTCTCGCCGATGCTGCTTCAAGGGCACAACAACGACCAGACGGCACCCGACACTTCACCATCACACTATCCACTGGTACGCACAGGCCTCTGGGTGCTTAGATATGCACTGCATCAAGCCGGAGCTGGAGGACAAGGAGAATCTGGCTGTGGGCACAGCCCAAGCAGCCGGAGCTGCCTCCACGATCCACAAGACACCTACGACCTTGCCCACGCTCTACGTGGAGGGTTTCCGCGAGTCCCTCTTCCTTGATTTTGGGCTAGTACCTGTCGCCAGTAGCAAGGCCTTGACCTTTGCCATCTCCGGCACCGCGAGTGGGCCTGGTCGCGTCGAGATAGACAGATGTCCCAAAGGTGTTCATGTCTCCTTGGGGGAAAAGGCGGGGTTGGTGGAATGGGGCCCCACGACCCGGGGGTCCATGCGAAAGGTACTGCTGCTGCGATACAACAAACACCATCGGCTGCAAATTACGTTACTCGGGCGTGGAGTGGCGAAGGGTGCGGTAACAATGATATCGGCCGCCGACAAGACCGCCATGCCTAACACCAACGCTCCTTCTACAACCACCAGGCAGCCCCTACATACCACACTTCACCACAACCAGGGAAAATACTTCCCGCAAGGCTACTCAGTAAAGAAGCAGCAAGACATTGTCGTCAACAACCCTCCTTTTTGTGATCCCTGTGGCTCTGATCTGACAGGATGGCACGGCGAAAATGATACTGACCAGGGTTGCATCTATCCCTCCTCCTCGCCTTTCCCCCGTCTGGACTCGTTTCTGCTTTCTGGTCTAGATGACGCGACAGCGAGTGTACGCACGCCTCGACAGTCCCTGAGTGCGCATTCCAGCCCGCTCCAACGACAACGTGGCCGCGCTTGTCAGCGTTCTGTGCATGATGCAAGTCTGGCTTCCAGAGCCAGCAGCGCAGGGGTTCTCTCGGAGGGCCGCCATTGCGGAAGCTCTACCAGCAGTACGGTTCACAAGCCCAGCAGCATTGTTTCTACATCCACACACCACACGAAGGAGCGCCCACATGTCCAGACCTTCCGACAAGAGAAATTCCTGGTGGAATGGCTAAATTTTGCTTTGTGTCCCCCTGATGCAGCCCAGTCCAAACCCGGCGACTTTCTAAAGCGGCAAGACGATGAGATCGAGGCCCAAATGCAAGCAATATACAATTCGGCCGAGATGGGGGCCGTTCAACACGCTATAAAATTGGAAATCGGTCGCAAACGGCTCCAATTGCGTAGCGATCGGGATCTGCATATGGATTTGAGCCTGCGCGAGGCATTCCTGGAGCTATTGCTTTCGTATAACCTTCCTTGGTTGCGAATAGGATTGGAAGTGCTGCTGAAGACAGATATCGCCACGGCCCGCCTCGTCAAATCACGGGACGGCCAGCTGATTCGCGTGCGGAAGCTGATCGTCACGCGAATCCTCAGTGACCCCACCATCGCCAAGGCCTATGCAGGCCGGCCCAGTCCGAAGGTCCGAGAAGCGATGAAGGTTGAGCTCTGCGCCCACACCTTGGAAAGATTTCTTTCGCTTGTCATTCTGCTAGACCAAGCAAAGCGCATGGGATTGCTGCCTCGGCGTTGTCCTCTTTTCAAGAGCACCGCCAGGATCAAGAGCTCCGCGGCGATACTTCATTCGTTCGCAAAGGAGTACATGGCGGGAGAAGGCAACTTGGCAAGACACTTGCTGGGACTCGGCTACGGGGTAGAGATTCAACAACAGTACTTGGAGGAATTTGACTTTCGGACTACGGCGCTGAGCCGTGATCTGCGCGATGGCGTCCGGCTAGTTCGACTAGTGGAAATATTAACTGCAGCTGGCGACAAGGACGGTGACACAGCTTCTTTGCACCTGAGCAGCTCTCTCCGTGTGCCAGCAATCTCGAGGCTGCAAAAGGTGCACAATGTAAAGCTTGCCCTGGAGGCGCTTCGAATGTGTGGATTCCATCACGACCAAGCACCACCCAAACAAGAGAAACACCTCCCAGGACGGCTCGGCAGTGCCTTAGTCTTGGGCAGGCTTTGCCCCGATGATATTGTAGATGGGCATCGGGAGAAGACTTTGAGTTTACTCTGGGCGATTGCACGTCATTTCCAACTTGACTACGTGGTGTCGTCCTTGACAGGAATAACACGTATGCAAAGTTTAATTAAATCCCGATTGACGCGCCATCGCTTTCTTCGCATCAAGCACCTGGCCGTTACTCTCCAACGTCTCTACCGCGCCCGCCGCGTCTTCTTTCGCTGCCACTCATTTTCTCCAGCAGCTGCTGTCGCCTTGCAAAGCGCCTGGCGTGGCGTGTGCGTCCGTCGTCAAGTGGTGGCCCTTCGCGCTAGCATCCTCACCCTGCAAGCGAGAGCTAAAGGTTTCTTGATCCGTCGTCGTCAGGCGCGCCTTTTATCTGCAGTGCGCCTCCTTCAAGTCTATGTTAGAGCACATTTGGCGCGTCTGCGGCACGCCATTTTCTTGCGCGGCGTAGTGGTGTTGCAGCGACTGATTCGTAGACATCAAGCAACGATGCGGTTCCGCGTGGAGCGGCGAGTACGAATGACCGCAGCCACGACCCTCATTGCATCCATCTGGAAGGGGCACTGTGTTCGCCTTGAGATGAGGCAGAGGCAGGACAAAGCTGTCTTCATACAAGCTGCGTATCGTCGTTACCGGCTCCGGCATAACTACCTGGAGTTGAGGCGGGCGACCGTGAACGTCCAGGCTTGGGTACGGGGGGGGCAAGCACGGCGGCAGCTCGCTCAGCAGCAGCAGGCTGCGGCTATCCTTCATCGTAAGCAAATTTCGGCCGTGATCCTGATTGGCTCCACCTGGAAGGGTTTTCGTGTCCGAGGATATATGCGGCTGATGCAGAGCAATGCCGTGGTTCTCCAAGCTGCTTACCGCCGTCGCCGGGTGCAGCGAATCTATTTGGAACTGAGGCGGGCCACGGTGTGCGCTCAGGCTTTGGTGCGGGGATGGCAGGCGCGGCGCCAGCTTTATGACCAGCAGGAAGCTGCGCGGGACCTTGAGCGGCAGCAGATTTTGGCTGTGACCTTCCTTGCTTCCGTTTGGAAAGGTTATCGCGTCCGAGCAGAAATTCTGCGGAGGCAGGACAAAGCTGTGATCATTCAAGCTGCCTACCGCCGTTGTCGGGTGCGGCGGATCTATTTGGAACTTAGACGGGCGACTATCAATTCTCAGGCATTGATACGGGGAGCGATCACGCGGCGCCAGCTAGCTCAGCATCGATGGGCAGCCAATACACTCACGCGCCACTGGCATGCCCGGCAGGCACGCAAGAGGTTTAGCGCTCAAGTAGGAGCGGCAATAATAGTGCAGCGGCTGCTGCGTGGGCACCTGGCCCGTCGTGAGTCTGAGCAGCAACGCTCCGCCCTTCTGGTGCTTCAAGGTGCTTTCCGGTGCTATTTGCTTCGAAAGCAGTTTCTCGTCGAGAGAGATGCAGCAATCATGGTGCAGAGGTTCTGGCGCTCGTGCCGTGAGCAGCGACGATGGCGGAGGATCAATTTGGGGATGGTGGCTTTGCAGGCTTTCGCACGCGGGAGGATGGCGCGATGTGTGGCACGTGGACGAGCAGAAGCTGTTTTGATGATTCAGAAGACTTGTCGTGGGTTCTTATCACGTGAGGCTCTCCGGTGGCGACAAAAGAGTGCTCAGCTGATCCAGAAGGCATGGGGGGGGTATCATGCGCGTTGTAGGTGGGCGCTTGCTGTTCGTGGAGTCGTGCGATGCCAGACACTGGTGCGAGGCCGAAAAGCCCGCCAAGAAGCAGGTCGTCGACGGAATTCTTTGCTACTCCTACAGCGTGTAGTCCGTCGATTCGTCTACGACTCGCACCGTGAGAAGGTTGTTGCTTCGGTGCATGTACAGCGATTGTGGAGGGGCTATGCTTTGCGCAAAAAGCTCGTCATGTGGACACAGGCGGCGACCCGTATCAAAGCGGCCTACAAGGGATCGCGCGTTCGTCAAGCTCAGCGTCGTTGTCAGTTAGCCGCTCGATGCCTGCAGAGCTGGGTCCGGGCTGGCCGTGCTCGTCGGCATATGCTTCGTCTCCACCGAGCGGTGGTGCTAGTCCAGGCAGCAATGAGAGGGTGGCTGGTGCGGCGGATTTCGGTACCCGAAGTGCGTGTATTGCGGACGCGCGTCCTCGAAGCGACGGCTCGAGCGGAGGTTGATCCTTCATTGCGTTTGGGGGTGAGGCATGCGGCCGCCTTGGAGGTGTTGTTGTCAGGCAAGAGCTGTGCCCAGCTGCTTCGGAGCTGCCTGACTCTCGTGGTGTCCACATCCTTAGCTCGAGAGTGCTGTGAGGCCCTGGTGGAGGTGCAAGGGGTGCCGAAGCTGCTGGCTGTAATTCGGTCGTGCAACCGTAGCACCCCCCACATGGAGCTCCTTCGAAACGTCCTCAGTGTCTTGGGCCACGTGACTGCACACCCACCCTTGCTTCCGGCCCTAGGCGAAGCCCCTGGCGCTGTGGAGTCATTGGTGGAGCTCCTGCAGACGTACAGGCCCGATGACCACACTTTCTTGCCTGCTGCAAGATTGCTCTTGAATGCGTGCGAATGCGGAGCCCAAGCGCGAATTGATTTGCACCATCCCAGCGTCCAACGACGTCTGCAAGGGTCGTTGCGGTTGCTGGAGCGGAAGGCAGAGGTAGAGAAAAAGAGCAACAGCAAGACGGCGATGCGCCTTCCGAAGGGGGAAGGGAAAGAGGTGGGACTGACAGGACCTATTCGTGTGTTGCGTAGCATATTGAATGTGACGGCGACAGGAAAGATGGGGAAAGCGTCGGGTTTCTAGGACGGGCATGAAAGAGAAATTTAAAGCAGAAGCGATGGATTGAAGAAAATTGAAAACAGAAATAATGTACCATGACGGATGAAATACTCAAAACAGCAATGGATAGCAATATATATTAACTCTTTCACCGTATGAATATGAACATTATTCTTTACCCTCTCCGCTTAGTTTTGTCCTCTGCGTGGCTTTCTCATGCCTTTTTGTGCACTTCCCCTGTACGTATTGAAGTGCAGGACATGAGCAGATTATACTTACCCTTCCTTACTTTTTCTTGCACTTCTTCTTGGTGTTACCGGTGATATTCTTGTCGTCTTGTCCGTGATATGTGAAAGCTCTTTTTTATTCTCATGCCTCCGACACATTTTCATTCTTGCTGCCAGTGCTCTCTCTATTTCTTTCTTTGTACAAAACCACACACATTTCCACATACGTTTAACTCTTGATTTTTATCTATCGAAAGAAAAAACAACGAATCCACAATTCTTCTTTTCTAGGGCATCTTTGAGTGGAAAAGGAGTAGAAAGATGTGGAAAGGGGGGATGAAATCTCTGTAGGTGGACTACACACACGAATGTGCACTGAGAGTCCTTCTTGAATTGACGACGAAAAGAAAACGCCACTGCGAACGCACCCTCCCACCCCCTCCATCCCTCTATCTGCCGAAGACGGTTTATACTCTGCTGCTGCTGCTGCTGCTGCTGCTGCTAGTCTGCTGCATAAGCGAGTTGCCCACCCTCATAAAAGCCATCCTGGGTATCTCGTAAATATTCTCCAAAAAAGACTTCGGCGCCTGCCCTCTGCTGCCGCATCCCTCTCCTCCATTTCCCTCCTCATTTCCTTTCCCTCCCTCCTCCCTGCTCTTGCCCTCCCCCTCCTTGAGCAAAACAGAAAGGGAGGGAGGAAAGAAGTCAATAGGGGTCTTACACGTCGGACAACTCCGGGTATAGCATGCCTCATAGGACGCTGCTCCCCTCAACCAAACATCTAGACACCGTTGATGGTGAATGTGTTGGCAAGCAGGTAATTCTCTGACCACATCCCACGGTGTAAATCCCTCCAAGCAAATCACACACAGGTGCCGCCCGCCTTCCCCTTCCTCCACCTCCCACTCATCTCCTCCCTGCACCCGAAACCCTTCCTCTTCGTCCATCACAAAGTAGGCCTCCTCGGCCTCCTCATCCACCAGGACCCCCATTCCCGATTCTCTCTCCAACCGCTCGCGACGACGGCGGGCAATCAACTCCTTATACACCGTAGACGGAAGCTGTACCAACTCAGAGAGGCCAACATGCCGCGTCCTAAACCTTTCTTGACGCGCTAGGTCCATCTGAGTCAGAGACGGACGGCCCGTAGAGAAAGATGGCTCCCAAACCAAGTCCTTAAAACCACGCGTGGCAGGTGCATGGCGAAAGACGCCAACGTATGCGCTTTTGCTCGGAAGAAGAAGGGAGGAGGAAGAGGAAGATGAGGAGGAAGAGGTGGAGGTCGTGGAGGCGCCGAGGCCGCTCAAGCCGATGCTTTTACTTCGAAGGCGGCGGGGGGTGGCATTGGCGGAGGAGGAGGCAGAGGATGAATTGTAGATGGGCGCAGGTGAGCCAAGTGGTGTACTGGAAGGGAGGGAAAGGAAGGTGAGGAGTTACGGTGACATGGTGTGGAGAGGTTGCATGATGTTCAATACTGAAAATATAGGACGCCTGTCAATTGAACCCTACCACCGCCGTTGAGGCCATGGTAGATGGTATGTTGCAATTGGAGCTTTTTGAGTCAAGAGCAGGGATCTATCAGATAGGGGAATGTAGAGCGCCCCCTTCCTCCCGCCTAACAGAACATCCACAGTCTAGTCTAATCTACGCCCTACTTACCGGCACAGGTGCGGCGAGGCTGCCATGGAAGGGAAAGTAGTGCTACTAAACGGCGACGATGTATGCTTGTGGTGGAAGAAAGGGTGGTGGTGATGGTTGTGGTGTGTTATAGGTGAAGCCCCGAGCTTGGTGCCTCCGCGGCTCTGTACGTTCAACCTCCGCCATTTCTCCTCTTCCATAGGCATGATCCCAAAAAGGCTGTCGACAATGCCTTTGATGTGTATTTACGAGAAGGGAGCGTGAGAAGGGGATGCTGTGAAGTGTTGTTGCTGTAGGAATAAGGCACAGAAGGGGGACGAGTTGAGGTGTCAGGCGCTAAGGAAGGAAAATGCTTGCTCCAGCAAGCAAACCACACCGACACCGAGCGAAGGCCAGGGGCAGAGAGCGTACTGTAAGCTATCAATTTTCTAGCAAACGGCGTGTGTGGAGGGGCACACGCAAAAAATAAACAAGGTGTAGATATATTGTAGGCACAGTTGAGGCACGAGTCCGCCCCTGTTTTTTTTTGGTCTGGCGAATGACAGCTGTCTGGACCATGCCATGTATGTAGTTTCCTACAACCCTAAAACTATGGCGTGCAACCTGTACCCGCAAACAAATACATGCCCGAGGAATGGGTTTGAATGCGCTTCATTTAATGCGTGTGCATGTTTACATTCTTCGTTGTCATTGTAGAGTGCTTTGATCATTATGTGTATTGAATAATGTGCCTCTTGGTTGGGGTTGGAAGACGTCAAATCAGTTTCCGGTGCCCCTCCACTTTTTCTACTAATATGTTTATACACTTTTCTATTTCCCTTTTATGTACATCGACACCTAGGCATGGCAAAAAGGGGAAACAACATTTTTTGACAGCGGCTCTTACCTCGGTCACTGATTCCCTATGATGGTCACCCTCCGGCAACACCTTCACCCCCAAGTCAAAATGAGCCTCGTTACCCCTGTCAGTCGCCTGCACCGGGCTTTCTCGCACAATTTTTCACGCCCTTCCTCCACTTTACTTGCAACTCCTTATCTTCAAACCCTCATGATCTCAAGCCCTCCTACCTCCCCCTTCCAGCATCCCTTATTTCCCGCCACGCCAACCGCGACAAGGCCAGCGCCCCCACCAAACTCCCACACGCCAACATATTAAACACATTCGGCAAGTCACACGTCGTCATCGTTTCGACCTCGCCCTCCCCTCCTCCTCCTCCCTGCCCCTCACCCTCCTCCCGACTACACGACGCCAAGTTCCCCACCAACACCTGCACGATCGCTGCCCCCAAACTTCCAATCCCATCAATCACACCCGTCATTGTCGCAATGGCCCTTGCGTTCCCCTTCAATCCATGACTCTGCCCCAAGTCCTGTGCCACCGATGTCACCAACAAATACTGCGGCGCCGACAGCAAAAAGCCGACCAACACGAGAAACAGACCCGTTACACCCAACTCTCCCCCTCCTCCTTCAGGGAGGATCCCCATCAGGTACGTCGGCAATGCCGAAGCCAATATACTCAAGGTATAGACAAAAATGGGTCGGCGTGTCCATGTGGCGAGAGCGCCAATAGAAATCGAACCGGCGATGCAACCGAAATCAAAAAGCATCGCAAAAAAGTTGGACTGCTTTGTACTGAGGCCCCAGCCACCGGAGGAGAACAGGGTGGGCAACCAGAAGGTGAATGCGTATGCACAACCTTTGAGGCAGGCGTAGGAGAGACTCACTTCGAGAACGCCTGGGGTAAGGAAGGCACGCGTCAGGGTGATGGGTGGGAGGAGGTGTGTGCGGTGGTGGGACAGTTTTTCTAGAGGGAGGACGAGAGGACTGCTGTTGTCGCGGCTGCTGTCGTCATTGGCGTGAGGAAACAAAGAATGGGCATCGTGTTGCACCATTGGGGTTCCCCCCAATGAAGTCACTGCGACGACGCCGTCCTCATTGTCTTCAAGTTGGTGATAGAGCCAATCAGTTCCCTCCTCTTTTATCTGTCCATCTCCAACCTCATCCTCCTCTCTTTCTTTTTCGGCTAAACCTTGCCTCTTCGAATTCATCCCCGGCGGCGGCAAAGGCGTGAGATGAAGAAATACCAGCACCGGCGCCATGAGCATTAACAACGCATTCGCCATCATGACAGCTCCCCATCGCTTTTCTGCAGCAGCCACCATAGCCACCTCTCCGACACTCGTCCCTAGGAGATTCCCGATATTATTGGCACAACACCACAAGCCCATCACGGCTGATCGACGTTTGTAAGGGAACCATTCTCCCAAGACGGCAATGCACCCGGGCCAGATGAGTGCTTGGGCAAAAGCTTGCATTCCCCACAAGAGGCAAAATGCTACAACACTGTGGATGTCAAAAAAATCACCTAGACCGAAGCAGACGAGCAACGCAGCGGCCATAAGTAGGGAGATAGTTATGACAAGACGTGGGTCTTTGGAATCATTGATCTTGCCGAAGCCGCATCCAACTGCATAAAAGAGAAAGAAGCTGGTGTCAGCCCACGACACTTTGACAGCCGTGTCCGTGCCGAACCAGCTGTTGGAGACCAGTATCGGCTTGATGATGGAGTAGGACTTGCGTCCCGCATGAACAGAGGCCCATACGAAGAAGGTGAGGCCAAAGACGGCCGCGTGGGTGGGCAGGGGCCACGGTGAGAGATGTGCGAGGGGATGTGGTGGCGGCATTGGAAGGGGTAGAGCGGAGGAGAAAAAAGAGGGTAGGAGAGTTGCGGCGTGCGGTAGGGTGGCTTAATGATTCTGCAGCAGCTACTTCTAATCCCGCAGATGTCTTCGTCGTGTCGTGCGGAGGCTTCCTGTCGGAGTGTGGGTGGCATGTGAGTTTCGAGCCAGGTTTAAGGGGCAGGTACTGGTAGATGAGGTCATGGGTTGAAGGAATGGCGATGACGCTGCTACTGCCCCAAAAGCAAGCACGATTAGAAGCCAAACCGAGTCGATTTTTTCACTAATCTCCTCCATACACTCTTCACATATTGTGCCAAGTGCTGGGCGCAACCGCTGTGAAGTTGGTCCACGACGCTTCGACTTCTCAGACTTACTCGCCAACCTGAGAGCGAGCGGAGGCTTCTTCGTCACCCTTCTCACACATCTCTCCACACCCACTGCACGCACAACCATCACACACAGCTAAGATGTTGGACAGTGTCTTGCCCGAGGAGGTATGGAAAGAGGCTCAACCTGTGCTCTCCATCCAGGGTGAGGTGGACTGGGAACCCCACATCCACGACGTCTTCATCCGTGCCCTCCACACCGTAAGCCTCGACAAGGGAAGCAGCATCAGCGGCCCCTTGGGCAGCACCCTGACGAGCGGTGGCCTCAGCAGCATGGCAGCGACAATTTCAACTCCAAATAAAACTCCGGGCCTTAATGGCATTATCAACGTGCCCTTTCGTTTTCTGAGTCTGGCCAAAACAGTCGTCTTTCCCCCAAAGAAACCTACCCATCCCCTCAAGGCTGCGGACGGTCGCCCCCTGGAGGGCTACACGGTGGGAGGCCTGGTCAAGCAGAATTGGATCAAGAAACACGTGTCACAATTACCCTCCGCTGCCATCTTGCTTGCCCCATTTGACAACAGTTGGTCAGCGGCGGAGTGGGGGCGGAGAGAGTTGGTGCTGTGGCAGGACATGGAACGCTTGAGGCAACAAGTCGGCCCGCGCGATGTCCGCATTTTTGTGGTGTTGATAAGAAGGGCGGGACTGCCTAGCGGCATGAGCGTTGGGGATGCAGCGGAGGATGCAAGGGAGAGCGAGGAAAGGTTGGTGGCTTTCAGGCGACGGACGCCTCCGGTGTTTGAGGCGGGGAAGATGGTGTACGTCCTGCAATACCCCCAGGATCTGCAACCTTCCGCACCGGGCCTCAGAAGGATGTATAAGCATGTAAGGGATTTATCATCGGGCTACTATTTTTTGCATGGGAAGCGAGTGAAACGCTGGGAGAGTGCCTTGAACAGACATGCGCAGCTGCCGCTGATTGTGAGGTATCGCTTCAAACAAGCCTTTTGGTACGAATTTATGGGGCACGCCGAGAAGGCTCTCAAACACTTCAGAAAAACATTTGATGCACTAATAGAGCTACAAGCAGGGTGGTCTAACTTGAATCCATCTACATTTACTGAAGGACCGGTGGTGCGAGGGGGAGCGCCTGCTCTAGGGTTGACTACGTCGACGTCCCCCTCAGCTTCCCAGGCGAGTGCGCTTCAATCGAGCAATGCGCATGTGTTGGGGGGCTGGGTATCGCAGATTAAGGCGGTGGCGGAGGTGGTGGCGTTTAAGATTTGTTACTACTCGATGAGGGAGGCGAGGCATGGAGAGGCCTTGAGGCAGTTCCGGTTGTTGATGTCCACATGGGGGTGGAAGAAGCAGCAGAGGGTAGGGAGAGCTGTCGATGGCGATGCTGGAACAGGCAGACCCTTGATAACGATGATGCCTTCTTCGTCGTTCTCTTCGTCGTTCTCTTCCTCCTCTACGTCGACTTCTTCGCCACTGGATGGGAGTTGTAGCGGGGGGCTTGACACCACGCCACGAGGAGCAGCAGGAGCTCCTTCAGCAGCACCACCCACAGAATACAACCGTCTTGACTTTCTCTCCTACAAATGGACCGCACGGCAAAATCAAATTTTTGGCGATCTTCTCCAACTATTTCCGTGCTTTCCCTCCCCCCCTTCCAGCATCAGCAACAGCAGCAGCAACAGCAGTAGCGCAACAGCAGCAGCTACAACAATGACGTATATGGACCCGGACCACTATTTCTTTAATGCTGCGCTCGAGATAGCAAAACAAAGGGAAATGGGTCTTTTCCTACAGGCAAATCCACGGCCGGAGAGTAAATTAATGGTCAGGTTCGAGTCGCACATGGGCTCAGGGGCGGGGCCATTATTGGGGTTGCCTTTGTATATGGGTGGGAGGCCGAGGTTGGTCGATTCGAACATAGAAAATGGAATCGGGGAAGGAGATATTTGTGACTTAGTACAATTGATTTTAGAGAGGGAAGAGGCGGCGGGCGGGGAGGTGCGGAGGGAAGAGGTGTTGCGCTTGTTGGTGGCGGCTGTAAGTGTGTATGATCCGTCGAGACCGAGGAGGCCACGGTTTAAGGGAATGCAGCATGTGAGGCTGGCGGACGAATTGATGGAGGCGGGGAGGGAGAGAGAGGCTTGGGGGCATTATTGCACAGCGTTGAAGAGGTATGAGAGGTATGAGATATTAGGGCTGGAGGGAGGAGGATGTGGAGGGAGTGTGGGATGGAGTTTGCCGACGGTGGTGATGTTGGGGAGGATGAGGGTGTGCGCGTTGAGGCTGGGAGGGGTCGAAAAGAATTTGGGACAATACCTTGATTTGACTCTGAAGCTATTGAGTCAGGATTTGCGTGGGATGGTGGGGGAGGAGACTCGAAAGCTATTTTGGGAGGAGGTGCTCTTCTTGGTGTTTGGGATCCAGCGGGAAGAGAGGGGGCAGCAGCAGCAGCAAGCCTCCTCGTTATGGTCATCGATTTTTACCTTCCACGAGCAACAGCAGCGACAGCCCCCTACTAATTTTACCTCGTCCGTATCGAAGCTTGGACCCGTTACTTACGACGACAGTGGGGAAGAGACCGCCTCCTCCGTTTCCACCTCCCTGGAGCCAATGCTCACTCTTCTGACCGACACGGTGCAAGTGGACTTGAACTGCGGCTGGCGACAGCTGGTTTCCTTCTCCTTGTGCTTTCCCGATGCTAGTGCTGCAATGGGGTGTTCTTGTCTTGTGCTCCTGCGGGTTGTCTCCCATTTACCCTTGCCCTTGCATGTGAGTGAGATGCTGCTTCGTTTTAACAAACCTTACATTGGCGCCGTTCGGATTGTGGAGGCGTCCTCCCTCCCTGCCTCAACCGCCTCGGCCTCGGATAGGATTAAACAGTCATTTACCGCCGCGCCTGCTCTTGTTGCTCCTCCTTTTCAACCAGCAGTAAAAGTTGATGACCAGAACACTGCTCACGTGACGCTTTCCCTGTTGCTGCAGCCCGACAAACCCCTCGACATCCCCCTCACCCTCTCCCTCCCCATGGGCGAGGCCGTCGAAGTAGGCGACCTGCTCCACGCCGTGCAACTTCAACTTCTGATCAACGCCCCCAACTCAACCTCCCCCTCCTTCTCGTCCTCCCTTTTTTCACCTTTTCCTCCTTTGCGTCGCTCTCTCTGTCTGAATCTCCCATCGGGGGTCGCCTACACAGATGGCCTCGGTGTTACGAGAGCCAACGTCTTCAAAGGCCCCGTGTCGGCCGCAGCAGCAACAGAAGTCTATCCTCCCTCGAGCCCGGCCACACATCTCTCTTCCCTTCCTGTCCCCCTGCAAGCGTCCCTCCGCGGGTTTCCTGCCCTCGAAGTCACCCGTCCCGTCGCCCATGCCTCCTTGGCTCTTCGCACCCAAAAAGAAGCAGAAAACAGATTAGTCACTAGTCTAGTCGGGCACCTGCATTGCTTGTGGTTAAAGGTGGAAAGTAATGAAGACACGCTCTCTAATCCTGTACTGCATGTACGGAGCGACCCCCCTGCGCGGTCTTCACAATTGGAGGACGCGTTCTTTTTTGAGAACAACAGCAATAGCAGCATCAGTAGACGTGGACCCACTCCTTTAAAGTTGGGCAAAGACATGCAGCCTGAGGCTGCCTTACCCGTACTCCCACCTTTGGCTCCTCTCTCGTCGTCTTCTACTACAGATGCTGCTGTGTTATCACCTCAGAGTAGCGTGCTGGTGCCTGTGTGGGTGCGCCCCCAGCAGGAAGGAAGGGTGAAGATCAACATCGTACTTGTGTACCATGCTACTGCTTCTGCTGCTGTCGGCGAGACGGACAGGAGGGAAGACATTTATTCAAATCGGCTGGTATCGTATGAGTATGTCTTTGACCTTGAGAGCTATGCCCCCTTCGTGACTGCTTTTGATGTTGCTAGCCCATGTCCTGCCCTCCCCCCCGCTCCTAGCAGCAAGATCGCGCGTGCCCTCCAAGGAGACACAGACGATAAGAGCACTGCTGATGCTGGTGCTGCTGCCGCTCATATATTCTATACTGGGGAGCAAGTTATGATGCGGCTCTCAATCAAGGCGTTGCACCCTTCGTCGTGGGGGGAGAGTCAGGGGGGAGGGCGACCGCGGATCGAGCAGGTAGTATGGCATCCTGTAGAAAGCGGGAATTGGGCTCCTGACAAAGTAGCGGCAATCAGCGATAAGAGGAAAGAGAAAAGGAATGAGAATGGAGAGGGGCGTGTATTGTATTCCTTTGCGCAGGATAGGCATGGGAGAAGGGGAGGGGGAGAGCATGATGAAAGGGGGATGCAGCCTCACGATGTGCTCACCTTGACGTTTCCGTTTTTGTGCCCTGAGACGGAGAGTAGTCAGGCATTATCTTTGGGCCACATGCGACTGTACTGGCGCGTTGTGTCTACCTCCTCTTCTTCGTTTCGCTCTTCCTCCTTCTCGGAGAAGCCCACTGCTGCTACTACTGCATCCCCCTCCTCCTCTTCCTGGCTTGCGTGCACTGAGGCCGAATGTCCCATCGTAGGGGTGGTTGCACCCGATATAATTGTCCACTTACATGCGCCTTCAGAGGTTATGCTCGGGCAGGCATTCAAGTTGCGCTGGACTTTGAGGAATCTAACCGAGAAAGTGTTGACTATACGTGTGGTTCTCAAGGAAGGGGGGGGGGGGAATTCGGGTCCCTCCACGGAAGAGGCGTTGGTGTGGAGTGGGGCGAGGGAGAGCGTGGTGCAGATTTTACCACACGAATCGATACATTTGCGGTATCGTGTTGTGGCGGTGCTTACGGGGCCCATAGCCTTGCCTCGGTTGGTTTTGACGCAGATGCCCGACGCTGCTGCTGTTAGCAGTAGCAAGAAGGAAGAGGGAGGGACCTCTTTGCCTCTCCGGGTGGCTTACCGATACGTAGATAATGTTTTGTCAAACTCCACGTTATCTCTCTCCACGCCCCGCAGTGCTGAGAATCGTGGGAGTGTTGTTGGGGGCCAGCCCTCTGATACACGACACCTATTTGTCATTCCTGAGGCGGCGCTTAACCAATAGATGGGGAGAGCATGTAAATTTAAGGACAGAATCAATGAGAAACCAGTAAATGCCAAAGGAAATGATCAAAGCACCCTTGGAAAAGGCACCCAAAAACGCTTTAGACTCGTTTCCTTTTTTAAAACGGCACACACATTTTCCGTATAAAAAAATAACTAATTATTCCTTTATATTTTTCTTTTCTTTTCTGCTCTTGCATCATTCGCAAGTCGCTTTCTTTTGCTTTATTCCGTTTCCCTCCTTTGCTTGCCTCTTACTTGTCTCTTCTGTCTCTCTGTGTATATATCCACCCTATCAACCACATCACCACCATATTCCCCCCCCCTCTTTATCTTCCTCCCTCTACTCCCCTACAAATCACCCATATCCTGATCAGGAGCATCGTAAGGGTTCACCATCCCTGGAACCGCCAAACGGCTCGCGCGCTGCTGTTCTTCTTGCTGCGCACGCTGCAGAGCCGCTTCTTCATGGAACAAATCTGAATTATCCTCAACGGAAAATTCTTTAAGTTGCACCAAAAAGTCTCTCAAATGCGTCTTGTACGCTGCGAGGTCCTTTGATTGGTCGAACAATCCCGATACAAAAGCCACAGTCATCGTCCGGGTCAAATTGGGAAAGGATCGAGAAAGGAGCTCTAGCACAGATTCACGCATAAATTGCTGGTTGGTCTGCTCGGGGGGTTGAGAAGCAGGGTCAAACAACGGCGCTGTAACCTGCCCTAGCTCAATCAAGGTGAAGATCTGCCGCAAAAGAGTCGCATGCATCTTAAAACCACTCTTATGCAATCTATCCGTCATCACCACGAAAATATCGCTGATTAAATCTGGCAAATAAGCCTGATAGAAAGCTGGGGCGACCTCAGGAGCCCTTCCTACATTCTGCAGCAAATCAAACAGAATCTCCAAGGCCATCTCGGCGATATTCCGATCCGTATGCTTCATCCCCCAGACAACCGCATCCACTACAAGTTTCTGATGCTCCCCTTTCAACTGCAGGATTGCCTCGAACGTCGCGTTATTCACAGCCTTCAACAGAGCGTAGAATCTTAAGCGGTGCTCCGGGAAATCCTCAAAATTCTTGTTGATCATATCAAGCGTCACTTCCAAAACATGATCCAAAATTCGAGGAACTTCTGGGACGAGCTGCGAGCCCAGTTTCTCCACTGCTGCCGCAAACAATGTTAATACCTCGGCATCCCTGGCCTCCGGCACGCTTGCCCGGTAATCTGTCAGCACCGGTTCCAAGATAGGGGGCATGATTTGTTGCGCCACATAGGCAGGGGTCGACTCCGGTTCGCCGCTCTTCTCAATAAAAGTGGTCAGCAAGCGCAAGATCTCCTTTTTTATTCCACGCATTGCCCGTACATTCGACATCCGCGTCGCATACTGCCCTTGTGTCGCCACTGCTTGAGCAACCTGCGAGCTATACGTGCTGTACAAGTTGAGCAAATCCAAGAAGATAACCCCCAACTGATGCACGTACAACGGTCCCACAGATGCGCACACCGCCGCGTTTGTCTTCAAAATCTTGGTCAATTCCCGTATAACCCCCGCGTCCACGAGAACCTGCACATTGGATGCCGCCTGCGCCATAATCCCCCTCCACACCGAATTCGGCAAGTCCATCAACTTAGCCAGCACCCCAACCCGATCAAGGGACACCTGAGGGCCCCTTTCACTCAACATCGTTCCCGTCGCCTCATAAAACACATAAATTTGGTGCGGCTCCAAATCAGAAGTGTTATCCCCGATCTTCGCTACTAACTCCTCGATATACGGCGCAGATTCATTTGCTTGGACCGTGACAAATTTCCGTTTGCATTTCTGGGCGATTTTGAGGTAGGTGTCACAGGCCATGTCTTGCACGCCCGGGTGTTTTTCGTGCATGAATTCAAACAATTTTGTGACGACGGTGCGGAGGAATTTCCAATGTTTCGGTGCCCGTAAGAAGCGGGGATATTGCCCGACGACATACATGATGTTACTCGCAACTACAGCTTTGTTATCCTTCCCTCGTTTCATCTCACACAGGCCCAACAAATCCTTTATCACTGTCACCAAAAATCGTTTCTCCTCCTCCTCCCCCATGGCACCCGATATCGAACCAATCGCCCAGCACAACGTATTCAGATTGTTCCAACTCCACTCCGTCCCATCCACCTGCTGCGCCAATTTCTCCAGCATAATGCTCTCTGTATCATCCTGATCCAAGTGCGTGAAATAAACCAAAGCCTCTCTCATCGTCTTATACTGCGCGATCACCTCCGTATCCTTCGTCTGCTCCCTCACGATATTCCCTGCCTCATCCTCCACCACCAACACTTCCTCCGGCTTCGCCATCCTGCTGATAAAGACTACCCGGACTCTCGACAAAATCTGGGCATACAGTTGTTTCCTCGGCGACCCTCTCCCCCCCTCTCCGTTACCACTTCCATCACTGTACGCCAAAGTCGTGGTTGACAAGCTCGAGCGATATTGGACATCACCCATGTAAAGATCCTGCGCCAACACATGCCAGTAATCCAAGCAAATCTTGAACACTTCCTCCTCCGGCACCTCACTAATCCGCACCAGATAGACCATCCCCATCAGCAATGAATCCCGACATTCTGGAACCTCCAATACTTGCAAATGCAACCGGAAAAAATTACAAAAGAATAAGGCCAATCTCTGAATGAACAAACAATCCACCTCGTTTTGATTATGGAAAGGAGCGGAGAGATCCGAATCGGGAGGGATGATCGTCTGCAATTGCGTCAAGAAGGCCAAGAACATTTTTTGATACAACGGCTCGTACTGCGGGTCCAGATCTTGTAGCGACGCGATTTCCGTGAGGCATTCTAGCGTTTCCACTCGGAAGGCAGGAACAACGAAAAAGGTGTCGATGAGGGACTGAATGAGGGAGGTCTCGAAAATAAATGCGAGCGGGATCCAAGTCAGAAAGCGTTGCAGTGTCTGCAGGGTGGCTTTGATGAGGGACGGACGTTGGGACCGGGAAAGAATGAATGAGAGCAGCTCGAAGATCTTGGCAAACTCATGCTGCAGGCTCTCTTTCAGGGTCTTAATTTTGGCGGTGGTCATTTGGTCCTTTGAGAAATCGAAGACTTCTTCCGAGAGGAGTTTGAGTATGCGAACATTGTTCTCGCAAAGCACTTCGGAGGTTTGGGAGAATTGGACGATGTCGCTGATGAAGGACGGCCAGTTGTGCGGCCACTCTTGCTTGAGGACTTGGACTAATGCCATGTTGAGCTTGTTGAGGAAGAGACGCTCGGCGGCCATGCTGGCGTCGTCTTTACTTATGTCCACCACCTTACCGACGATATAATTCTTTATCCCTTCTCTCTCCTCAGCCGGCAGGATCTTCCACCGAGTCTTGATGGTGTCTTCGAGGATTTGAAGACCGAAAAAACGGGTGGCAGGATTTGTCGAGCGTTCTAGCACGGCGTCCACCCGCTTCCACATCTCCGAGTCTTGCTGCATCTCCATCATGAGCTGGTGGGCAGCTTGTCGGTTCGGATCGGATGGATTCTGCGAGCAGGTAACAACCTGTGGACAGAGGGATGATGGAAAGGGGAGAAGAGGTTTATAAGGTAGGAGTCACGTCAGTGCTGCCGGAGAAAAAAACGCCGGCAAAAACTACTCGCCATCCCACCCCACTCCTACAGTCGTATACATTATCCAGTAGCGCCACATCAAAGGGATGTTCATTGCTCAAAAGGCTGATCCGTGCTTGATCCATGGCGATGAATAGGAAGTGATGACGACGTTTCGTTCGCCACTGGGAAGAAGCGCCACCACCAAATGCACGCCAAGAAAGATGACGGATGCCGCAAGCTTAAGTCTGCAAGAACCACTGTGAATAACAAATTTCTGCGCTCAGCTGTGGGACCACGCGCAATACTTGTCTGCCAGGCCTGTGTATGCGCCGGGTTCGCTTACTTCCTTCTTCCTTCTCGACCCTGAGAAACCGACACGCGAAAAGCGCCCCCCCACCAATAACAGAAGCGGCCCGACGATTCCACGCGAATCCTCCTTCGTACTATCCGTCTGCACCACGAGCGTGCCCTGTGTTGTTGGTCGCAAGTGCGAGAAAGAGAAGCGTTGGCCTGTGTTCTGTCGCGTTCATCTTGACGAAGGAATCGAGGCACACGTCGGCCAACCTGGTGGGAGGCCGGCAATCCATAAAGATGACATTGCCCAGAGCCGACGAAATTCTGCCTGAGAGCAAGATATCGTGCCGGGGCAAGGGCATGCCGGCATGGGGGTAATGCTATTGTCATGAGTGTGATCAAAGCAATGGAATGATCACAGTGAAAAGAAAGATGGAGACTCTGGGCAAGAGGCGAGGGCTCCTCTGCCCGCTCGCTTGACAGAAGAAACGCACGTGCAGCAGCACACTACAGCCCCTATCAGCCACACCTTTATAGCACAGACTAAGACACATGGTTAAGGCGAAAAGGAAAGCGCCCACGATGCCTAGCAACCAGCTGCTGGCCTTGGCCTTAACCTCCTCACCTCGAAAGCACAACCAAAAACAACGTATGGACGCCTCCACGCTTATAATGCCCTTATGTACTCACATTGTTAAGGCTAGTGCCGGGGTTGCCAGTGCTCGCTGTACATTTTCTATTGGAGCGGCGGAAAGTTTAGTCGTCTCATTCACGCCCCTGCGCCGCAACAATTGTCACCCAACTCTCACTCTTCTAAAAATTTCGTCTCCTGAGTGCGTTCATGCCGACCTCTCACAGAAAAGCCTCACGGACAAGCGCCATGACGTGAGAAATCAGTTTTTCCCACCTTTCAAACGGCATTCAGCAATGCAGCGTTACCGCGTCGCACTTCAATACATTGGCACGCCATACAGCGGCTGGCAACGGAACCCTGATGCTCTCAAACCGGCCGTGCAAGACGTAGTGGAGGCGGCTTTATATGGCTTTGTAGGCAAAGGGAATTTTGAGCCATGCTATATCTCCAGTCGCACTGACGCAGGTATGGCGATGTAGGAGATGGTATGCGAGACAATAATTAATTTTATGCCAATGCTGAATCTGTATTCACTGATCAATCATTTGCATCCAAACTTTCGCACAGGAGTACATGCCCTCCACAACGTCCTACATGTGGACTTGCTCCGCCGTGCCCGCCAAGTGGGCGAAGTCCTAGAGCCGCATGCACCGGAAACTGTCTGTCGTGCTCTCAATGCATTACTACGAGGCAGTGGTGTGCAGATCCTCGATTGTCAGGCCGTGCCACGGGAAGGCCAGGGCTCTTTCCATGCCCGATTTGCAGCAAAGGAGCGCAAATATGCCTACCGGCTCCTGACTGGCCGCAGTGTTTTTGAAGCGGAGCGAGCGTGGTGCCTCGACTTACAATCTTCCCAACAAAAATTGAATGTGGAAGCCATGCATGCTGCGGCTCAAGTCCTGGTAGGACAAAGGTACGACTTTTCGAGTTTCCGCGGTAAAGATTGTCAGGCAAAGAGTCCGATAAAGATGATTCGGAGCATTGACGTTGTGAGGATTCGTCCTGAGCTTAGCCACACTGAGACATTTGGGGAACTGATCCATGTTCATGTGTGTGCGAAGTCTTTCTTGTATCATATGGTCAGAAATATCGTCGGGGCAGTTACTGCCGTTGGAATGGGACAATTGCCCTTCGACGCGATGAAGGACATTCTAGAAGCAAGAGATAGGAGTGTGGCTCCTCCGATGGCGCCAGCCCAAGGGTTGTTTCTCGAGAGAGTTTTGTATGAGGAGGATTTAAGAAATCAAGATGAAGCGAGAAAGGACGGGTTGGAGAATGAAGTAGTTGAATAGAGGTCTGGATTCAAGGCAACAGGGCGGGTAAGTGCTATCCTCGTCTTCCCACATTAGCTTTGTCTGGTACAGAAAAGATGAGCTCGTACTCACGTAAATCAATACAAACCACAAAATTGTAATTAAAATGGATATACAGAAAAGCTTTTTGACGTAAAGCTATGCTATTTTCAAGAAGCTTCAATTGGCCTGCACAATAAAGTGAGAATTATTCTTAAAATTATTCGCAGTACGTATTTGACACACACATTTTACTTCTTCCAATACTCCCTCTCATCATTTAATATTTTTACCCAGCTCCCTCACCTTGATGTCTTCGCGACCACTTTGCCGTACACTTTTACTTCAAAAAGTGCAAATTAATGGCAAAATGCGCAGTAGCGAGAAGATTAGAGATGTCCAGTTTCGTAATGGAGCACTTGTGGCATCTCATATTTGACTCGGACTACGCTAGGGCCTGCCTATCTGACTGATTGTCCCCTTTTCTCCGATACTTATCCCTGTACCATATGAATGAACCATTTGTTCTTCCTATTGAATAAATTCGCCACTACAATTTCCTAGTTGAATTATAGATTAGGTGCAGGGATTTAAGTCGCCTTTCTAAGATCTTGATATGAGGTTAGCGTTCTTGAGCTCTGCTTCTCCCCCACCCCCCTCCTCCATCTCTAATTTGTGTACACATTGATTCGAAACTGGAGGGGGAAGTGGGTATCTCACACACACACACAATTTCTAAAATTACATTCAATTTTTATTTACAATTCACGGCTATCTGGGGGCGAAGTAATGCACGTATCTTCGGTAGCATTGTTGATAGCACAGTCGGCTATCGTCGTCGAAAGCGATGCAGCAGAAGAAGACGCAGAACTGAGGCTTTCAGGCATAGTTGGCGGGAAAGGAGCAGACGTGGGAGCAGCGCCCACGACAGGATGAGACATGGGAGGAGAAGGAAGACGATTTGAAGCAGGATCAAATGTTGTAGCAGGCGCAGCAACAATCGCAGCAGCACTTGAAGGATTTGCAGATCGGGAAGGAGGGACAGTGGTTGAGGGGGCAGGGGAAGCAGAACGGGCCCCCGCGAAGGGAGTGAAGGAGACAGCCGGTCTGGAGCTGTCTGTGAACAATGCCATTATGGTGGGGTAAGGGTGTGATGCAGAAGTGGCCGCAGCCGCCGTTTACGGGGCATGTACAGCAGGACTTGAAAAAGTGGGAATCGGAGCCGAGGAGGGGGAGGACAGGGTAGAGGAGGTGGTTGACAGCATTTTGGTTCGTGCTGCTGCTACTAACGCTGCTGCTTTTGCTGCTGCCGTCTCTGCTGCTGCCGGTGTTGCTTGTGGCATGGAACGGGTGGAATGAGGCAGAGACAGGCTGATAATGGGGAGGGTCATGTTGACAGGGGGAGGGCAGACGGGACCAAAAGCAGGGACCCCTTGTGCGGAGGAAGCTCGCCTAGCTTGCGGAGGGCGGGCTCTGGTGGTAGACGCGGGGGCGTGTGGCGTCCTAGATGGATGGGAAGCCGTCAACGAAAAGGATGACAGAGCGTGAAAGGGAGGAGCAGGGACGGCTGTCCTACTCGTGCCACCTGCTCCCACAATTATCACTCCTTGCTCAGTAGCAGCAGCAAAAGCAATAGCAGGAGCAGCAGCAGGAGTAGAAAAAGAAGAAGCAGGAGTAGGAGCAGAAACAGAAGCGGCAGTCGCAGCAGTAGCGCCAGGACCATTTGAACCCCTCTTGGTGTTTGCAATAGGAACTTCCCCAGCCATTCCTCCTACCACCTTTCCCAATTCCTTAGCAGCAGCAGCACTGCAACCGCCACTACCAGCATCAGCAGCAGAAGTACGAGAAAAAACAATGGGACCGCAGTTAAGCACCGGTCTTCTCCCCCTTTCTGCCAATTTCAATACTTCGGCGTGATGCTGCTGCTGCTGCTGCTGCTGCTGCTGCTGCTGCTGCTGCTGCTGCTGCTGTTGCTGCTGCTGCTGCTGCTGCTGCTGTTGCTGCTGCTGTCGCTTCTGTTGTGTTTGTTGTTGTTGTTGTTGCTGCTGCTGCTGCTGCTGCTGCTGCTGCTGTTGCTGTTCTTGCGACTGCTGTTGTTGCTGGTGCGCGAACTGAGGCTGTTGTGCTGCCAAGGATCCTACGGGAGGCACGAGACGGAAGTTTCCGTTCTCCATGTTCATACACCCGTTTAACAGCAACAGTTGCGCGAAATTGTCTAAAACCTTGGTATAAGCCTCTTCCCATTTTTTCAGGATTAATTCTTTTCTATCTATTATATCCAGTCTCCTTTTGATCTCTTCGTTGATCTGCGCGATATGATGCCGTTTTTTCTCCTGGAGGTTTCTTACAAAGTCGAGTATCTTTAAAACTTGAGCCTGTCTCTCCTTCACCAATGCCTCCCTCCTCTCCTTCTCTGTTTCCATTATCTTCTTTCTCTCCACCTCCAACGCAGCTTGCGCAGCAGCTAGCTTGCGTTCCTTTTCTTCTAATTTCCTCTCATGAGATGAGAAAAACTGACGCTGCACATCTTGCGCCTTCGCTCGATTCTTAGCCCGATCCTCCATCCGGCTTAGCTCCTCTTTCCTGCAGTCGATCGCCGTCTCTCTCTTGTCCAATTCGGAAGCACGCTTGACGTGCGCTACTTCTTTCGCTTCAAGTGCTGCGGCTCGCTCCTTGAAAGCCCTCTCGCGTTCGGCCAACTCGTTTTCCTTCTTCTTGTTTTCCTCCTTCAGCGCCTTGGCTTCCAAGACAGCCTGTTTTCCCTTCTCCAAGCCCTCAAGGAGCACTCTCTTCACGTTTTCCATCTCTTGTAGAACTTCGTCAGCCTCGGCCAGCTTTTGCGCGTCGCTGCCGCCGCTGGCCCCTTTCCCCAGGCCACCGACCTCTCGTCGTCCATCTCGTTCTTTTTCCATTTCTTCCCTTGGTGCTGGTGATGAAGCCGGTAAAAATAAGGAATTTCTATCGCCTCCTCCTCCATATCTTTTTTCTCCTCCTTTCTCTTTTCCTCCTCCCCGTTTTCCTGCTCCTCCAGCTCGCAATCCACCACCACTAGCTGCTGACGACGCAGAGGAGGAAGCCACTCTGGAAAAACCAGCTGAACGGTGGTTGAGCAGAGGGGCTTCCGGAATGAAACTAAGGTTTATCGAAGGCGCTTCAGGAAGTTCAGTCATGCGCATTCGTGCCTGCTTTGGTAAGACTTCATCTTCTTCACCTCCATCTCCTCCCGAGAAGCTTTCGCCTCTCTCCCTTCCACTGCGCTTGGCGCTTCGCTCTCGATCACGCTCATCTTTCCGCATACCGTTCTGTCTATCGCTACTGTTGCTGTTGCTGCTGCTGCTGCTGCTGCTGGTGCGCTTCTTAGTGTGAGTGTCCAGCACTAGATCAAGAGAGCGCGAAGGCGGAGGAGGCAAGACTTGGGCAAGACTGGTAAGGCTGGAGACGGGGCGAGGGCGAGCGCTACTGGTGCATGAGGAGGATGAGGAGGCTCCCGAACTCTTACCTCCCGCATTGCTCCCCTCCATCTGGTATCTTGCCCCTGTCGAGGGGCGTGTACATAGTGGTGTGGTGTGGTTACGTGAGGCAAGCAGTCTTCCCATTGCTGTGGCCCTTGACCTGCGATTCTGGCGCCTCTGCTCACAAGCAAGCTCGCAATCGCACTTTCAAGCCATCCCCAAATGCGATTTAAAGGACCCTGGCAGGTTCCTTTAAAGCCTGGACAGCCGCTCGGATCGCAAAAATACGCACGCACATTAATTGTGCAATAATGTTCAATAATAATAATGTGCAATTAGGGGGTGTGTTCAACTCTCCCCAAAACCCTTAAATAGCAAATTCGGCGCTTCCATTTAAGGGCTGCACATATAAACGAAAGAACACGGGCCGTCTATTAGAGGGTGCTTTTTGGGGGGGTTGAGAAGCAGAGCACCTGTAAAAAGCAAAAGGCACATGACGCACATATATATATATATATGCACCTGTACCAAGCCCAACCGAGTCCTACGGGCACTTTTTGCAGCAAAAAAGGCTCCGAAATCGTTCGGTATGTATTTGTGGTCATGTACGTGTGGCCGGAGATTTTTTGGGGCCACGTGATTATTTGTTGGGGCCACGCAAAGTAGCCCATCGTTCCCCCCTACCACCCGTAGGCCCATAATGCAAGCCACAATTCAAATTAACACACACTTGCCACGCCTTTTGTTTGCATATACGAAGCCCCTCGTCCCAAGGTTGTCACTCACCAAGGCACAAACAAACATACGGTTCCGCTGTTTGGCCTGTTCCTAGGAGAGCTGCTTGTTCTGGAACGTATATGATGTTTGTCGTCCTAACCTCAATCATAGGCAGAGCTAGAAGACAGGAAAGCGCCACGGAGAATGATGATGACCGCCGCATCTTTGCCGGTATTATTCTTTGCATCCTACTTAAGCTACTCTGTGAGGTTGGCGGGATGTGCT